>Ga0208116_1000019_pt1 | contig 134310 bp, 115 predicted proteins | sample LakWasMeta9_HOW4_2_FD_183859 | JGI IMG/M metagenome (GOLD analysis project Ga0208116, IMG submission 183859) | Freshwater sediment methanotrophic microbial communities from Lake Washington under simulated oxygen tension - Sediment Metagenome... | ecosystem: Environmental > Aquatic > Freshwater... | reverse complement strand
GCCTCGGTCAGCACATAACTGCTGGCGGTGGCGCCGCTGATCGCGCTGCCGTTGGCGAGCCACTGGTAGCTGATCGGCCCCAGGCCGTCGGCATCGGTCAGGGTGTGGCTGGCGGTCAGGGTCTGGCCCTGGGCCGGCGTGCCGGTGATAGTGACGCTGCCGGTCGGGGCGTCGTTGACGGCAATGCCGGTGATCGTCTTGCTGCCGGTCACGGCCGGGGCGATGCCGTCGCTGACGCTGGTGGCGATCGAAAACGTGCTGTTGGCGTTCAGGGCCGGGGTGAAGGTCAGGCCGGCGAGCAGGGCGTTGACGTCGGCGATGGCGCCGCTGGCGCTCCAGACCCCGGCCGCAAAGGTCGAGGTGACCGCTCCGGCGGTGCCGGTGTTCAGGCTGCCGACGGCGGCATCGGACAAGGTCAGGGTGGCGGTTACCGTGGCGCTGTCGACATCGCTGATGACGATGCCGGTCAGGGCCAGCGGGGTGTCTTCGGTGTAGCTTTGGGCGGCGCTGAGGTTGGTGGCGGTCGGGGCGTCGTTGACGGCAGTTATGGCGATGGTTGTTGAAACAGCGGTACTACTGCTGCCATAAGGGTCGGTCGCCACCACATTAATGATTCGGCTCGTTGTGTCGGGGGCACTCGAAGTGTTGTTGTAAGTGACTGTGCGTAATACCGTCTGATAGTTCGCTGCCGTGTCTGAGCCTGATAGTGTTAATACCCCGGCGTTATAGGAAGCCGTGATGGATGTCCCTGAAGTCGTTGCGGCCAATGATTCGGCAGATCCGTCCAGCAGATTGCTGATGGTGACGGTCATGCCTGATAGATTCGGGCTGATGGAGTTGGAACCCGCAGTCACAGTGGCATCGATGTCGGCTATCTTGACTGCCGAGCCGCCTTCTGTGAACGACGTTACGTAGTTGCTGGCGGTGGCGCCTGAGCTATTATCAGCGTCCAGATCCATAGACGGGGGCGTGGGGACCGTATAGGTAATCGATAGTTGCGGCCGATAAGCGATTGTTGCTGCCTCGGACGAATAGAATTCCACTGAAGTTATCCCTGCAGTCAGCAGCCAGCCGTTATTGCTCGCAGGGTTGTTAATCCAGGATTGCACTGTCGAAGCCATAGACGCGCTGCTGAAAGTTGCCGTACCGTTTAATCCGAGCAATGCGCCCCAACTGGCATCGGCAGTACTTGATGCTTCAAGGTCGTTGGTGGATACGCCGCTGCCTAAATTGCTCCATGTCGATGTGCTTTCCGACCAAGAGCTCAGCATCTTATACATATCCACGCTCGGCACCACGGCTATAGCGCTCGACGCGGTATAGGTAACCGAAGCACTGGTCACAATCGCCCCCGCCGGAATACTGCTGAGATCGAAGCTTATCAACGATTGCTGCGTACTACCCAATAGCAGCGGAGTAATTATTTGCAGTGTGCCGGACGCCCCGTAATTCGTGCCGGACAATGTAGAATCGAGATAAGTATCCGTCGTTCCAGTATAACCGCTCACGCCTTCCTGAAAGGTATCGGTCGCCAAAATACCTTGCCAGCTAGCTTGTGCAGCTGCACTCGGGGCTACTGCGGTTTCTATACTGCCGGTGCTGAATTCCAGAGCCCAATCACCGCCTAATGACGAGTTGCCGGTCGCATCGCTGGATGCCGTCACATCGGTATGGGTTAAGCTGGATAAGTAGCCGATGAAATTTTGGCCGGATTGCGTTTCGGCAACATTACACCCGTAGATCAGGATGTCGCCATTTTCAGTAAATGACTTGCCCCAGGCACTGATCGTCTCCTGATTGAGGCTTAGGCTTTCAAAATTGAACGGGCTATTGCCGATGTCGATACTGCCGTCACTGCCGTGGGATATTAAATGGACGGCATCGAGATTGTTGTATTGGCTTAATGACTGGGTGATTTGCTGTATGCCGTCACTGTTATTGTCCAGCAGAACGACTTGTATATTTCGTTCGGCATCACTTTGGTTGTAAATATCGTTGAGCAGTTCCTGATAGTTTTTGACATCCGTATCGACAAAGACCAATTCCTGGCGAACGCTGTCCTGGACTGGATTACTTACATTGGCCGTATCGCCTGATTGCGCAGTCGAGTTGCCGGTTGAATCTATATCGATATAAGTCGCAGGCTGTGACGGCGGCAGCTCTTGTGCTACCACTGCTTCAATGCCGTCGGAAAAAAGTTGTCGCGCTTCTAATTCTTCCATAATCAGTTTATGACTCAATTCACGCGCAATCTTGTTATTCATGATCTTACCTGGCTATCGACTTATTATGATTCTTGTCGTGTATCTCTCGTATACGTTATGCATCGAAGGCTGATACTCGCGGTGCGAGCCATGCCGGCATAAACGGTATTAAAGAAGGTTTTTTATGGCGCTGTTGTTGCGTCCGCTATCGCTGGTGCATCCTCTGACTGTCTGAGTTATTAGAGATGTCATACTTTGGTTTATAAATTTTGAGGCTTCAAAGGCGGCTGCTCGGTGGCGGTTTTTTTTGTGGTGCTTGCCGGAAGCTCTGAAGGAAAATTAAATTTAGCAACACAATTAACTCCTCCGATCAGCTTGTCGTTGGGATTTGGCAGCGCCAAGCGCACGGTAAAACTGCCGCTGGCCGGATCAATCAATTTATCCACTATCGTCACGGTCGCTTGATAAATTTGGTTAGCCGGTTTTTCAGGATGGATTTCAGCGGACATGCCTTTGGTTATTTGCCCGAATAATGCGGCCGGGGCGACCAGTTCAACACGCAGCGGATCGATTTGGGCCAATTTCATAATAGGCCGGTTTTCTACTGTTTCTCCCGGCATGGCATAGCGCTCAATCACTATGCCGTTGATGGGGCTTTTGATGGATTTTTGTTCTAATTGGGCAGTCGCCAGTTTGAATTTCAGTTCCGCTATTTTTTTATCGCTGATGGCTTTATTTAACGCCAGCCTGGTTAAGTCCGCTTCGGTATTGGCCTTGTCATCCTCAGCCAGCGATCCGGCCTGTGTTTTATACAACTGGTTGAAACGATCTTTGTTTCGCATTGAAAATTCCGATTCAATTTTTTTGCCTTCGATCACATCGTTAACTGACGCTTCCTGCCTGGACAGGTTGACTTGGGCCGTTTCTACGGAAGATTCCAGTTTTGCCAAAACCTGGCCTTTCTGGACGACATCGCTGGTTTCCACCAATACGCTTTCCAGCACGCCATCGACGGGGCTGCTGAGTTCTACATACATTTCCGGCTTTACCATGCAGTCCAGCTCTGTCGTTTCAGCCGCCTGGAGCGGGGCGATATAGCAGCTGCATAATATACAAATAGTCTTTATAAGCTTAAGGCTTGTTGAAAATGGCGGATTTGATGGGCTGTTTTTTTGCATGGGTTACGATTGAGTCAATATGGATGACGAGCTGTATAGGCCAGTTCCAAGGCGCATGCAGCGAATGTTGTTATACCGGAAAGCAGCGGAAAAGCGATAGTTCGTTCGCGCTTGCAGAGCAGTAACGGTTTTAGAATCATTCAAAACGTCCCGAAAAAGCCAATATTCTGGCCTGTTGTTTATCTTGTCTCATTAACTGGCCGCGTATGTCGGCTTGTTGATTTTCGATCCTTTTCTGCGGCCATCTCACTATTATTTTTGCCAGTATTTCGGGCACCGTTTGCTTATTTCCGGCAGACCATGAAAAAATTTTAAGCATGAATTCCGGGTAAGCCTGCGTAATTCGTTGGTCTTGCAGCGAGATAAAGGCTTCCGCGCTGCCTGGATCGCCTTGCCTGGCGCTCCGTCCATATAATTGGCGATCTATGCGCAGGGCGTCATTTCGCGCCATCGCAATGACATGCAGCCCGCCAAGCTCGATAACGCGTGCGTCCAGTTCTATATCGGTTCCGCGCCCCGCCATATTGGTGGCAACGGTTATGTTTCTTAATTGTCCGGCCTTGGCTATGATTTCGGCTTCATGCGTGTTTTGTTTGGCGTTAAGCACTTGGTGAACCAGTTGATGCGCCGTTAATTTTTCACTGATTTCTTCAGATTCGGCTACTGAACAGGTGCCGATCAAGATGGGGCGGCCAAGCTGGTGGAGTTCTTTGATACGCGTTATTAAGTCCGCCCATTTGGCAGCCGTTGTGACATAAAGCCGTTCCGGTAACATCTTTCTTTGGCAGGGTTTATAGGTCGGAACGTCAACGACTTGCAAGCCATAGACGGCATGAAGCTCTGCCGCGACTTCTTTTGCTGTACCTGAGGTTCCGGCCAGTTTCAAGTAGCGGCTGAAAAAGCGCTGGTAACTGATACGGGCCAGAGGTTCCCGTTGACGACTGATGCCGCAGCCTTCTTTGGCTTCAATCATCTGGTGCAGTCCCTGTTCCCAAGACCTGTCTGCCATGATTCGCCCGGTCAGTGGGTCTATCATCTGGATTTTACCGTCGCGAACCAAGTAGTGTCTGTTGATGCTAAACAGGTATTGGGCGGTCAGGGCCTGGGTTACCAAGGCGTTTCGCTGCCTGGTGCTTTGCCATAAGCCGGCCATTGCCTGGGCCGCTTCAAGCAGATGGTTTTCTCCCGCTTCGGTTAAGCTTAGGGTGCGCTGGTCAAAATCTGCCGTGAAATGCTCGTTAATGATGAGTTTTGATGCTAATGATAAGGCTTCAAGATAGATTTCTTCGTTTTCCTCGTCAGGCAGATTCTTGGAAATAATCAGCGGAGTTCCCGCTTCATCGATCAGAACACTGTCTGCTTCATCAACAATTGCAAAACATAAGCCGCGCAGGAACAACTGCGCCTGGTGCTGCCGCTGTTTTTGTATTTGTTTAAATTGAAACCGCAACGGTGCCGTATCTTCGGCCATTTCAATCCTGTCCCGGAGATAATCGAACGCTACCTGTTTATTGGTGGTGTGAACAATGTCGCTGGCGTAGATTTTGCGGCGCTGATCGGTTTCCATGCCGTCAATAACCGAACCGGACGACAAGCCCAAACGCTGATAGAGCGGTTGCAGCAGTTCGGCATCGCGCGCGGCCAGGTAATCGTTGGCCGTTATTACGTGCACCGGTATTCCTGCCAGGGCGGCGGTGCAGGCGGGCAGTGTCGCTGCCAGGGTTTTGCCTTCGCCGGTTTGCATTTGCGCGACCATGCCGTGAATCATCACCCAGCCGCCCAACAGCTGCGGATCGAAATGGCGTTTGCCCAGGGTGCGGCCGGCCACTTCCCTGATAGTTGCAAAAGCCTGGATAATCAATGCTTCCTGTAAACCGGAACGCTGTAGTTTTTCCCGGATATAGGCAATCTGGCCGGTTAAATCAGGTTCGGATAATTGTTTTAGGTCGTGCTCGTAATAATTGACCCGGCTAACGATGTAGCTCTGAGTGTACTTTGGCCGGTTAAGCAGGAATTTTATGTTGGCGCTCCAGCGAGCGGCCAACTTTTCAAAGCCGGTGTTTCGGGTTTCTTTTTTCTGCGGGTATCTGCCGAGCAGCACACCGGGGCGGGATTTAATCTCCAGTCCGGAAGACTTAAGATAATAGCGTTCTCCAGTCGCGTAAGCCGCCATAGCAACTGCGTCGAGTTCGCTATCAAACATTGAACTGCCTCAGAAATAACTGCCGCAGATTTCTATACCACTGCCTGGCCAGCGGTTGTCCGCCATGATCAAAACGCACATAAGTTCGAGTGCCGATAAGGATGTTTGGATCTATCGGCGTAAACTCGACATCCACCAGAAAAAAATTTTCCAGGGTGATCAAATCCTCTGTCCGATCCGGGTCCAGAATCATTCTGCCGCCGGCTGAGGTTGCGAGCGCTGCACTGGGAAGGCGATCGGTGGCTTTTGGAGTGACTCTGATTATTTTTGCCGGTAGGACTTGCTCCAAGTGATTGACCAATCTTAACTGCACGCGATCGATGCCTGCCTGCAGCTTACCCATATCTCCTTGCGCGACCACGGTGCGAACGATAGGCAATGACTTATTAAGCACATAGCCAATCACGTCGCCCTGTTTGATGAACCGGCCGGGTAAATCCTCGGCATCCGGTATTAACAGTTGGCCTTGCGCTGCACTCTTGACCTGCATGGATTGGACGTTTTTATGTGCGTACGCTAATTCTGCCTGGGCTACCGGTATCTGTTCCTTGATTATCTGGGCTTTGACCAAGTCCTTAAATTTCTCCGCCCGATAGTTGGCTTCCAATTCCTTTAACTTTGCCTGCTGAATTTCTACCTGGGTTTGCAAAAAAGGGTCTTCCAACTGAAGGACGCCCGTGCCGCTATCGATTTGTCTGTTATCGCCGGTCAATAGCGGCCCGGAAAAGCCGTCGCTTTCGGCCTTTAACTGGGCGTTCTCAGGCGTCCATACAATGCCTTCTGCCACGGTATAACACGGAAAAGGCACCATAAAGATCAGTATCATTAAGGCAGCCAAAAGCGCACTGCAACTGCCGATGACCCGGTAGCGTTTTTTCCGGAGGCTGGGGCTGGCAGCAATAAAACGCAGCATGTTGAATAGCGGCAACAGGATTTGGGCAATGACCATCCACAAAGCCAGCACGACGCCTATGGCAAAAAACTTATCCGTGACGTAAACGATGATGAACCACAGTAAGGCCATCCGGTAGATAAACGACAGGATGCTGTATACAACAAACCAGGCCGATTCCCAAGGCGTATAAGCCGGCGATGCTTGTTGCTTTAAGCCGAACAGATAGTGTTGACACAGATAGCCCCAGTATTTTGCCGAGCGCTGGAAAAGGTTGGGGATAGCAATTGCGTCGGCGAGGACGTAATAGCCGTCGTATTTCAGTAAGGGGTTGCCGTTAAAAAATAACGAGGAAACGCCGCCGATCAGCATGATGTTGAAAGCAATATCCCGTATCAGGCCGGGCTCGGTTATCAGCCAGATAAACAGGGCCAAGGACGCGAGAAACAGTTCAACGATAATGCCCGCAGCCCCGACCAGCATGCGTTTATATTTGTTCCTGAAATGGGTGACGGTCGAGACATTGACGTAGGGCACAGGAATGAACATCATGAAAATAATGCCCATTTCATGCACTTCTCCGCCTTCCAACTTGGCTGTAAAGGCGTGGCCTAATTCGTGCAATATTTTGATGATCGGGTAAAGCAAAAACAGCAGGGTCAGGTTATAGGGCGACAATGTATTGACCGCTATATGGCTACCCAGCTCATGCCAGTGCATTGCCGTCAACAAGGAAGCTATCAAGACGACTGCCAGCCATGCCAGCGCGGCGGTGCCGTTGAATAACCAGCTTACTTTAGGCAAATGGCGGTCAAGGAAATCGTCCGGGTCCCAGAGTGGAAATTTTTGCGACAGCGGATTAGTGACGCGTTGTTTGATCTTGGCGCTTTTATGCTGTCCTTGGCGATGAAACAGTTCTTCTATATCCAGTGCCGCGTTTGAATGCAGCAGGTCGGCGCTATGAAGCTGGCCCAGCAGTTGTATCACTTCGTCCTGGGTCGGTGCAAAATCGCCCAATTGATCGTTAAGCAATTGCCAAGCTTCATTGACCGTGCGTTTGCCATCCAGCAGCCCGATCATCCTGAAAGCGGCGGCATTGAAGCGATGATGCCGGCCTGAGGCTTTATCTTCGAGAATAAACCAGATCAGCCCGCGATAATCATGGCGATGTACTTCAATATGTTTACGCAAACGGGGCGTTAACGCTTGAACTCGGTACCATTGAGGGCTTGTTAATGACTCATTCATGGCATATTCTCGACATTGATGCCATTAGGGCCACCAGGACCAGAACCATAATGTTAGCCAGTCAACCAGCTCATGCGTCCAGATCCACAATAACGGCTTTTGCCCGGCGTTGATTTTTCCCACACCTGCCATACCCGGCCGTAAAAGATCGGAATGGTTATGCAGACTGGCTTCTACCCGGAAAATATTGTCACCGCCTTCCACTCGGGAGACGGCGGTAATTTTTTCGATGGTCAGAGGGATATGCTGTTCCGGCAGGCTTGATAAGGCCAAAGTACCTGTTTGTCCGGCTTGCGCATAGGAAATCAGTCGCTCCTTAACGTTGAGTACAACCCGGTAGCCTTCCAATGGCGCCATTTTAAACAGACTGGCTCCCCGTTCGACCGGCGAACCCAGCGATTGGCTGAGATCGCCTTCAATGACCACGCCATCGAACGGAGCGACAATAGCCGTGCGCTGTAATTGCTCATTAATGAGTTGAAGCTGAGCTTTAACTTGTGCAAGTTGCGCACTGAGCACGCTGACCTTAACCAGATCCCTGTCCGACATCGCTTCACGGTATTCGCGGGCGAATTGCTGCTGCTGGCTGGCCAGTTTAACGGCTTCCAGTTTTAAATCGGCATCGTCCATCGTCGCCATCAAGTCGCCTTTTTTGACGGTATCCCCGGCGCGGGCATCCGCCGTTAATAAGAAACCCTGCATGGGAGCTGCAACAACCCGTTGCACTTTGCCTTCTAAAACAGCATCCGCATGGATTCTAAAGTCGCCTTTGATGGTACTCGCTGCGACCAGCAGTAAAATTAGCCCCGTAGCGGTTAGTTTGAGGCCCAGGTGCTTAAGGCCGAATAGCCCGGAAAGCTGTTTTTTCAGGCTGCTGTAGATTCTGTCCGGCAAGCCTTGTTCTTCCGCATGCTTCAGATGCAAAAAAGGGCTGAGCAGCGAGAGGGTTTGTTCCAACAGCAGAACCGTTGCGGAGGTAAACGGATTGTTTTCACTGCGTTCCAGCGTCATCGCCGCAAAAATCGAGTCCTGGTAAACCAGCGGAAGCGTGCAGATTGAGCCGGCCCCGTATTTTCTTGCCAATTCCAGATGGGCTCGACTGACGCAGTCGGATTGTTGTTCTGTCGGCGGATAAACAATAATCCTGTCCTGGTCAACGGCTTCATCCATTGCCTTCGCAAGGAGCTTCATCAGGTTAACCCGGGAGTCGAAATTGGCGCTGTTGGACAAGGCGACGATTTCTGTATGGTGGCGATTAATCTTACCTATGGATACACGCTCGCATTGAAATTGCCGGGTAAGTTCCGTTATCAGCGCTATCAGTGTTTCACGATAAGTCTGCCGATCAAGACAGGCGGCGGCCAAGCTCACGACGGTTGCATAAAACTCTTTAGGGCTGCCGGTCTGTGCTTGTGCAGTCGAAAGCTCCAGCCATTGCTTCCCTTGGTCCAGAGCGGCGAGAATTTGCTGTTGATTTTGTTCTGACTGGAGAGTTGTTTTGACGGCGATAACGCCGATTAACTGCGTATCGACAAAGATAGGGGAGGCGAAGTAATCAAAGGCTTGCTGATCCGATTCGGGCGCTAGCACCTTCGGGTTGATAATGGAGCTGCCCTTTTTGAGAGCCAGTTGAGAAATCGTCAGCAGTTCAAGAGGTTTTTTACTATCGGAGGGCCACTGCGCCAAAGGTAGTAAGGTGTCGCCTCCGGGCTCTTTCATCAATAATAAGGCGCAACAACAACCTGTAATTAGCTTGCACTGAATATCCAGCCAATTTTGAGCAAAGTTATCCATTTAAAAATCCTTGCGATGCAGTCGATCTTGTTTGGCAAGATTCTTATTATGGGGAGGCTCAACAAAAGGCCACAAGGCATGCAAAACTTCTTGAACATTTTTCTGTGCTTCGGTCCTGATGGATCGCAGGTCATTCTCATCAAGCTTAGTGAGTTTCAACGCCAGCGGGGAAACTAGCGGTTGTTGTTCATCGGCGTTAATAAAACCGGTTTCGGCCTGCGTTATCGTATAAGCCAGATGCACAATGGCTGTTTCCAGCGGGTAATGCTGCGCTTTTTCCGGCTCAAAATGGTGCCGGGCAATCTCTTGAAAATTTACAGGCAGACGCCATAAACGCATGAGTTCTGAGCCCAGCTGGCCGTAATCAAAGCCAAATATTTCCCGCTCAATCCTGAATAATGATTCGCCTCGTTCTAACGACTGAATCAATGCTTGATGCGCTAAATCAGGCCTTTTGGCATACATGACAATGTGCCCAATATCATGAAACAGACCGAGAGAAAATAAGCGCTGGTTGGCTGGGAGCAGGCATTTTTGGGCGATAAGGCGAGACGTGATGCCGCAATACACGCTGCTTTTCCAGAATGTGGCTGGATTCACGATGTCGTTAGGGATACCGGCAAAGGCGCGCATGGCCAGACTGCTAATCAGCACATCGTGAACTTGCATGACGCCTATCAGGCTAATGGCCTGTTCTATGTTGTGTACTGCTCTTGAATAGCCGAAAAAGGAAGTGTTGGCTATTCGGATCAGTCGCGTTGCCAATGCCGGGTCGGTGCTAACAACATCGACAAAGTCGCTGATTTTTGAATCGGGAGCTGCCACTAAGCGACGGAAGTCACGATACACTTCGGGCATCGTAACGTGTTTCGCATGGCTGAGGACAAACTTTCGGGCGGGTCTCATTAAATGTTTTATCGAATGACCAGTTTTTCCAATTCACGGCTCATGATATCGGCTTCATTCAAAAATTCATCCATTAATTCCGGCGTTGAATGTAACAGTTGCCATGCTAGAGTATCTATTGAGTTGCCGGGAGCGTCGTTTTCTTTAGTATACGCGTAATGATGGGCTATATGGACAATGGCTGTTTCAAGTCTATGCTCTTTGGCTTTGCCGGGTTCGGTATGGAATTTTGTGATCATCTGAAATTTCACGGGCAAGTTCCATGCTTTCATGATTTGCTGACCCACTTCGCCATAATGAAAATTAAATATTTCCCGTTCAATTTCAAACAGCGAACGATGGGTTTGCGCTGATTCAGTCAGAGCCATCATGGATTGCTTGGGAAATCTGGAGAAAAATAGTAAATGGCCTATTTCGTGAAGCAGGCCTATTACAAACAAGCCGCCCGGGTCTTTAAGTTTTTGATGTTCGGCGATGAGTTTGGATAATACGCCGCAATAGAGGCTGCGCCGCCAGAAGCTGGGTAATCTTATGATCTCGTTAGTTATTGAAAGACTATCCACGGCGGAGATACTCAGCACTAAATCATGAAGTGCTCCAATCCCTAATAAATTAACTGCTTGATGCAGATTCGCTATTTGCCCGGTAAAACCGAAATAGGCGCTGTTAGCTATTTTTAGCGTGCTTGCTGTTAAATTGGGATCAGTGCTTACAACTTTCGAAAAGTCGTCAATGCCTGAATTTTGATCATCCATTAATTCACGAATGCGAAGATAAACCTCAGGCAATGAGAATAAGCCAATGACGTTGTTTATTGCGTCCTGAATGATCGCTAAATTTATCTGGGTATGAATCATTTTGTCTTCCTTTTATCCGATGTTTAAAAACATCAAATTATTATTATGAGTGATAAAAGTAGGTATTCGCTTACAGTATAGACTATTTTTTACTCTTCTATAGGACTCTCCTTGACTCAGTGCCGGGCATAAGCCGATAAGCTTACGCACCATTGTTGCTTGGGTCGCGTCTTTTGGCTACAGAGACCGGAACGCCTTGGCGGATGAAGAGTTTCCGGTTTTTTTCTTTAGCGCCGGTTTCGCCAGTTAAATTCAGATGTTAACGTTTAAAACAGCAACAGATAGGTTGTTAAAATATATCGTTTTTTAGCAGCTGCAAGGCCAGCTTTTTAGCGCCGCGTTGCAGCAGCTGGCGTCTGGTTTCCATGTCCTGCTCGGCTGTTTGCGCTTGTAAAGTGCTTGATCTTTCGTTTATTTGAAGCTCGGCTTTTAACTGTTTTTTCTTGGTTGAATACACTTTTGCGGAGATTTTAACCCTATGCTCGGTTGCAACATCTTCACCGCTATAGAAATCGTATTGGGGCTTTTTGGAAAAACCGGCAATATCATGAAAAATGACGACTTTGATGCCTTTTTTGTAACAGCTATCCAGGAACTTGGAAAAATCCGATGGAGTAGGGCTGGCTGGAAGCGTTAGCTTAGCGGTATTTATGACTTCGTACATGCCGCTGTTTATCAAGACATCATTAATTACCTTATTGTTTAATGCGGACCCGCTGGATCTATTGCTGCCGAAAACTCCAATTTCTAACGGGTCGTCCAGCCGTTGAATCCATTTTTTTGAATCGCGGGCTTCCGGTCCCGAAGGCTGCTTTTTAATAATGTCCTCGAATTTTTTTAAAGCCCTGGATTTATCGCCGGTATGGGTGTAACTGGCCCCGGTATAAAATAATGTTGACGGCTCGTCAGAAGCAATGTTGGATGCTTTTGCGAATAAATATAAGGACTGGTAATAATTTTTTTTATCGTATTGAAACTGCCCCTTTTCATAAAGGTTCTTAAAAAGTTCAAAATCAGGCAAGGCGCCCTGATTTCTTAAATTTTCCGCCTTCTTAATTTCAAGAAGAGAGAGAAGTTCCTGCGGAGGCCGGGCATAAAAGTCATTGATAATTTGGCTGGCCGCGGAAAAAGCGGCCTGATACCCTGTTTTACCGACTTCTTCCATGCCGGTCAGTAAAGTCTTTGCAAAATCCATGTTACGACTTTTACTTTCTCCAACGGCTTCATCCTGCCACAGAACATTGCCGCCTAAGTCATAGGCGCTGACACGCAGTTTCGTTTTTGCTTTGATATAGCCTGCAAAAGCGCCGATTGCATCGCCATAACAAGAAAGAATTTCCGGGCTGATAACGGCTTCGACATCCGGCCTGTAGTTACCGGTATACGGGGGCAGGGAGCTCACCAAAGTCACTTTATCAAACATGGCCGAGCCCATTTTCATGGCGATCGGAAGTAAATACTCGCCTACGTTCATTTGAAAAGTCGTGCCCATTCTTTGCTGTTCGTAAATGTAGTTTTTAAGGTCATCGCTCAAGTACAGGCCGACCTTGATGGGCAGCTTTTTCCTGACCAGCCCGGATTGACGCATGTCCTTTACGGGATCAGCCACGATTGGAACAGTGTAAGCACAGCCGGTTGTAGCTACTGCAATAATCAACACGGCATAAAAAGCGTAACGGTTAAATAACATGGTTTCTCCGAGGCTTATAAATCATCTCGTGACGGCGGCGCAAAACTGCTCGTTTTGGGTTTCCACTTTTTACTTTTGGCCGTGCTTGAAGCGAGGCGCGCATTTATTCGCGACGCTGTAACGTATCCGCCCTGTACGCTGGGTTTTTTCAAGCCGCCAGCTAATCGGGGCTTTGGCGCATTCGCATCGGGTTCGGCAGCGATGGCAAGCGGGCAGGAGCTTTTATCGCAGCGGGAATCTTTGGGAGATTTTTGGACAAAGTTCCAGTCCTGCGAAGGAAAATTCAATGCGAGGGGATTTGGCTGCGTTCTTATCGTCGTCCAGTCGGCACAGTGAAAATCCAGCTTAATGCGGTCACTGCACTCGAAACCCTCGTGCGCCTTGTTGTCTATTGATCCCAAGCTGAATTCCCGGAGCGTATAGCGACTGACTGTTTTTGCAGCCATGCCTGTCAAGCCGCTGGATAATGCGATATTTCCTTTGCTAAGGCTATCGTCCGTTTGGCTAAACTGCCGATTAACCCAAGTGTTTTCGACTTTCAGCATTGCAGGGGCATACGGTTGTTCCGGGAGAGACGATATATCGAGCTTTTCTTGCTTGGTCGCTGAACTGCCGAATGAATGGACCAGGATGGTTAAAACGACCATGCCCGCCGCCGCACTTTGTAATAAATGAGACGGTAACTTGAGTCTATTCAGGCCATTTTCCAGAGCTGCTTTAGCAATAAACTTGGCCATGGAATAACAGAGTATTCCCGTAAAAACGGCGCTAATTACGGCAAATAAAAACGGCGAACGGCTAAAAGAGCCGATAAAGCCGGCACAAGCGGCGGCGAGAGGCGCATAAGTTTTTCTAAAATTGTCGACAGCCTCTTCAAGGTCTTTCAGGATAATCCTGAAAGATATTAAATACGGCGGGCCTCCATTGGTATCCAGGGTAATTGTGCCTTTGGCGTCAAATAGACCAGCGGGAATCTTGGCGCTAAGAATGGAGATAGCCAAGGTCTGTTCGGGGCTATAGTTGAGGTTAACTCTTTCAGGCACCAGCCATTCGGCATCCGAAATGATCTTCCCTTGCAATTGGCCTTTATGATCGTTTTTGATGACAATGGTTTCAGTAAATTGCGTGCCTTTTTTTACATCCTTATAAAGATAGCCATCCATTTTGCAGATGACTTTCAAGACCGGAACGCCGTCCTCAACCTCGGGTTCAGGCTGATTCAGCTGTTGGTCATAAGCGGCTCTTTTATCGCTATCCTTCAGGATCTCCCAGCCATCCGAAACCCTGTCCCATCGCGCCTTATCTTTCCCATGCACATACCGGTTATATTCTCTTTCATAGGCTTTTATGATGGACGAATAGTCGGCATCGTTGGGAACCCCGAACAGTTCGTAGTATGTCTTGCTAACAAGCTTTTCATGAGAGTCCGATGTTGACGATGCTTCAACCGTTTCTACAGCATCGCCCTCCGTCCACAAGTCGATCATTTCGAGGGTTTGCGTTTCGGACAAGCCCATTTCCAGGCCTTCTTTGATGAGTTGTTTTTTGTCTTTAGCATCGAGTTCCCGATCTTCGCGTGCCAAAAAGATAAAACGATTTCGCAGTTCTTTTACGCCAAGATCAAGCAAATAATTGTCATATTCGGGCCGGCATTCATATAACAGGTATTCGATAGCTCGATAACAGGCAATGAACTCCTTGGTTAACGTTTGCCAACCGCTGACGTAGCGCCTGGATAGATAAAATTTATAATTTTCTTCGATGCCGGCTTTTATTTGGTCCTTCGTCGCCGTTTTGTCGATACCGAGAAAATCGTACAAGCTATTGATCTCGGTATATTCTCCACAAATTTGAGCGGTTTTCAGGAGTCGTTCAACCGTTTTTAAATTTTCTTTGAATTCGGACATCGTTTTTCCATTAGTACGACTTCTGCCGGAAGATTAACGTTTAATCGTTTGAGCCTATCGAAATAGCTTAATGAACAATTTTGGATACCGAGTAACCCTAGGGAAACGCTGATTTATTCCGTTCATCTTATGGTTCCCACGCTCCGCGTGGTAACCCAGTGAGGGACGCTCCGGCGTCCCGAACCGCAGAGCGGTTCATACTGCGTTCCCACGCGGAGCGTGGGAACGATAAGTTCAAGTTTCGGGAAGTTATTGTGGCCCAAATCCTTAATGAAAAATTTTGGATACCGCGGAACCGTAAGTTTGTCCAAAATACCGGAAAATTTTAGCTCGATTACTTACGGCTTCGCCTGAGTGTCCAGCGCGGTTTTGACGCCCTTGGCTAAATCGCTGACAGAACCTGTTCCCCAGTAGTGCAAAAAAACGATTTTCGGCGTTTCATTCACCATATGATGATGAATGGCTACGATATTGATATTGGCGTTACGCAGGGCTTTTAAGACGGCTTGAAGTTCGGATTCGAGCATCGCGAAATCCCCCTCAACGACGGCTTTGTCATTGCTGCCGGCGAACGCCGCCCAGGTATTGACGCCCATCGCTTTACCCGCATTGTGGCCGCTGATCTGAGTCGTGCGTCCCAGAGTTGCTTTATAAATGGGGCCGGTTTTTTCGGCCGATGCACCGAGGAGGGTTTCGATAGGTTTAGGGTCCAGAGTCGTTTTAGCGGCATCAAATCCGGCTGCCGGAGCTCCCTTTTTACCGCTATGCTTTTCCTTAGCTTTGGCAAAGACTTTGCCGACCCCGGTCGCAAGCGTCTCCAGATTGCCCATGCCGCCGATATGCATGAACATAATCCTGGGTTTATCCCAGAGAAAGTGGTTGTGCAGGCCGGTGACTTCCAGGCCGTTATCCAAAGCAGCGCTCATTACCGGATTAACCTGGTCTTCAAGCAACACGATGTCGCCCATCACCATGACTTGATCGCCGACAGCCTGAAATCCCGCCCAGGAAGTCAGTCCCATTTCCGGAGTCATTTTGACGCCTGCCACAGTGGCGCTCAGGTCGGTGCGAGGGTGAACGATCTTGAAAACAGATTCCGCTTTATCCAGCGTGCCTTTCATGCCGGTAAGCTGTTCGATTTTGGCGGTATCCAATACCGCCGGGCTATCTGCGGATTGTTGTGCGAAAGACTGCCCGGAAATCCAGGCACACAAAACAATCATGCTAACTTGAGGCCAACGCGTCATATTCATGAAATATTCCTCAGCACTTGATTCGCTATAGACTTCAGCGAGAGCCAACATTAAGCCGATAGACGGCATGTAATAAATTCTAAATCGGTCAGTCTAAAAGTCAGTTGGCGGCAACAGGCTCAAATTAGAGCAAAGCAATGACTTGTACAATATGCAGAAATACGTAGCGGGTGGAAACGTTCATCTCCCGGATGCATGTTATGCTTGTTGTAAGGGTCGCCAACTCGATAGTCTTTTCAACCGTTGCAGCGAAACCTCGGGCATGCCGTCAGCGGCGGAATACAATTCTTAGGAATGAGCATGAAACAATTTGCACAACTCGCGGGGTCGGTTTTCTGGTGGCCGGCGTCGATTTAATGGAAAGCCGGGACGCATGGATTCACATCAAAACCCGATGTTCCGTAGCGCTAGGGTACGCATCGCGTACCTTTGGGGACTTGAGCCGGAAAACGGTACGCGATGCGTACCTACGGTGTCTGCACTCCCGCTATCGTCAAGTTGCTTAAGTTATTTTGTGCGCGCTCCTCAGTAACTTTTACCAGCCACGCAGTAATTTAATTAGATAATTTATCAACCTATCCGCATGGCTTATTTGTTAAGCCACTACAGCATGCCAGTCCCTGTGGACAGGCTGGACAACTGTTTGTAATAAGGTAGCGCAGTGTACTGCTTAAATCTGCATTATTAAGGCTGGAAGATCGCCCGTGTTTAGATAAAACAGGAAAAAACCGAATGGACCGCTTCGACAGAATATACCGTTTGCATACTCTCTTGACCAACCGGCGCACACCGATACCGTTAACAGACATCATGAAAGAACTGGAATGTGCCAAAGCAACGGCAACGCGTTACATAGACGACATGCGGACTTACCTTGATGCGCCGCTGGAATATGACCGAAAACTCAACGGCTATTATTACGACCAGCAGCATGGAGGCAAGCCCTATCAACTGCCCGGACTCTGGTTCAGTGCCGAAGAACTGAACGGCTTGCTGATCTGTCATCAAATCCTGCAAAACATCAGCCCCGGCATACTCAGCCAGCAGATAAGCCAGTTGCAACAACGGATCAACCAGTTGTTCAAACTACAGCCGCATTCCCCGGCCGATATTTCACAGAAAATAAAAATCCTTTCTATCGGAAGACGCTTAAAAGACGATGCCCAGTTCAAAAAAATAGCCACGGCTCTGTTCAACGGCAAACAAATCGACATCCGTTACACCGCCAGAGGCGAAAGCGCTACGCAAACCCAGCGCATAATCTCGCCACAACAACTGGTTTATTATCGCGACAACTGGTACCTGGCCGCCCACTGCCATCACCGCGATCAACTGCGGGTATTCGCCGTAGACAACATCGGCTCAGCAAAAATACTAGAGCAAAACGCCCTGTTAATTGAACCGGAACTGTTGGAGCAATTCCTCACCTCGTCCTACGGCATCTTCAGCGGCAGCGCACAGCACACCGCCGTACTGGAATTTAGCAAAGCCCGAGCCAAATGGGTCGCCGATGAAAACTGGCATCCCAACCAACAAGGACAATGGCTGGACAACGGCAATTACCAGCTGAGCATCCCGTTTAACGACAGCCGCGAATTGATCATGGATATTCTCAAGCATGGCGCAGAAGTGGAAGTTAAATCGCCGCCGTTTTTGCTGGATGGCGTCAGGGAACAAATAGAGGCCATGCAAAAAATTTATAAAAAATAAAGCACAACCTCACGGAATGAGGTTGTGGGTGTGGATAATGGGAATCAAAGCAAGCGTTAGGGCGGGAACATGGCGGAAAAGTTGTATTACAAATATTGGGGCAAGGCGAGTTCGGATGACGGGCAGAACAATAGCTATCATCTGTTGCCGTATCATTGTCTGGATGTGGCGGCGGTGGGCTGGCAATTATTGAAGCCCGGCATGCCGCTTTGTAAACAATTAGCAAAGCAATTGGAAGTGGAGCCTGAATGGCTAAGAACATTATTTGTTTTCTGTCTGGTACTGCATGATCTGGGCAAATTTGCTCGGGCTTTTCAGGGTTTGAGGCAGGATTTATCAGCTGATTTGGTAAAAGCTAATTCCAGAATGTCTTATTCTGAACGACACGACAGTTTGGGCTTTTGTCTTTGGCAAGAAACACTGCAAACCAAACTGCTTGAGCAACCGCCAAGCAATGAGTCCGCAGGTAACGAATGGCTATTTCATTTAGAGCCTTGGCTGGAAATAGTCACCGGACATCATGGTATGCCGCCCAAAGCAAATTTACGAACGCGGAATTTCTTTGAAGTTGAAGATGAGCAAGCGGCAACTTTGTTTGTACAGGATACGACTAAACTCTTTCTTGGAGATTTCGATTTCAAACCGTTACTGGATAAGGCGCTTAAGAAACGGCTGAAACCCGTATCCTGGCAATTGGCAGGGGTCGCGGTATTGGCCGATTGGTTGGGCTCGAATCAGGATCATTTTAAATACTGCGATAAACCAAAAGATTTGAATGTGTATTGGCGTGAGATAGCTTTAAAGAAAGCAGTAGATGCCGTTAATGCTTTACCGAAAACATCTGAAGTTACTGCATTTCAAAGTGTCAAAAGTTTATTTGATTTTATCCAAGAACCTACACCATTACAAAAATATGCAATCGCTGAGCCGCTCACGGAACAACCGCAACTTTTTATTCTGGAAGATGTCACCGGCGCCGGAAAAACCGAAGCCGCCCTGATTTTGGTCCAGCGTCTGATGGCGCAAGGCTTGGCGGATGGTTTATATATCGCCTTGCCCACCATGGCGACAGCCAATGCCATGTATAAAAGACTGAGCGATGTTTATCGCAAGTTTTATCAATCGGGCAGTGAACCGTCACTGATTCTGGCTCATGGTGCCCGCGAGTTGTCCCAGACTTTTCAGGATTCTGTTGTTTTAGCCAAGCAGCCGATAACAGACGGCGATTATCTGAACGGAAACAATGAGGAGGATCAGGAACTAAGCGCCACCGCCTACTGCAATGCATGGCTGGCCGACAGCCGTAAAAAAGCGCTACTGGCCGATGTCGGCGTCGGCACATTGGATCAAGCTTTGTTAGCGGTTTTGCCAGCGCGCCATCAGTCGCTACGCTTGCTGGGATTGGGCCGAAAGGTATTGTTGGTCGACGAAGTCCATGCTTACGACAGCTACATGCAAAAGTTGCTGGATGCTTTGCTGGAAGCCCATGCCCGGCAAGGCGGCAGCGTGATTTTGTTATCGGCAACCTTGCCGCAAACTATGCGCGAAACCCTGGTCAACGCCTTTCATAAAGGCTTGGGGCAAGCTGCTCCAACGCTGAGCGATTCGGCTCAATATCCTTTAGCCACGCATATCCCGGCAGCAACCGTTGAACAACAGATCGATACCCGTGAAGCCGTAAAACGTACTGTCAATATTCAACGCCTGACCAGCGAAGCCGAAGTGATTGCGCAAATTCGGATAGCCGTTGCTGCCGGACATTGCGTGTGCTGGATACGTAACACGGTAAAAGCCGCCAGACAGTCTTATCAAGATTTACTGAATGCCGGTATTGATGCGAATCGGTTAAGTTTGTTTCACAGTCGCTTTGCGATGATCGACCGCCAAGAAATTGAAAACCGCACGCTGCAATATTTTGGTGATGGCTCAACCCCTGAGTATAGAAAAAGCCAGGTATTGGTAGCCACGCAAGTGGTTGAGCAATCTCTGGACTTGGATTTCGACGTGATGATCACCGATTTAGCACCTATCGATTTGATTATTCAGCGGGCGGGAAGATTGATGCGTCATGTCCGGGATGCGCAAGGCAACCGGATCAGACAGGAAGGCGCAAAAGACCAGAGAGGCACACCAACGCTTTACCTGTTTTCACCGCACCCGATAGAAGATGCGGATGCCAATTGGCTGAAACCGGATCATGCCGGGACGCAGGCCGTTTATCCGCATATCGGCCAGCTTTGGTTGACGGCGAAACGTTTGCTTGAACGGGGACAATTTTCCATGCCCGATGATGCGAGAGATTTAATTGAAGGCGTGTATTCGTTTGATGCGGAAGCGGAAATACCGGATGTGCTGCTGGACGGTTCTATGCAGGCGACAAGCAAAGCCATGGTGCAAAAAAGCATGGCCGATTTGAACGTGCTCAAGCTCAATAAAGGCTATACCCGTTCCAGCGGCGATTGGGATGAGGAAACCAGAATCCCGACTCGATTAACTGAAGAAGAAACCGTCTCTGTAGCTCTGGCGATTTTAGAAAACGGCCAGCTAAAACCTTATGCCAAAGTGGAGCCTTATGCCTGGGCGTTGAGTGCCGTTAAGTTGCCGGAACACGAATGGAAGAAAGCACAGCAGCAGATCCCGGAAAATCTGAAAAGTTTGATCGAAACCTTGAAAACAGAGCAAAAAGCATTGCGTTGGGTTGAGATATTGCCATTGTATGAGGGGCAAGTTATTTATTCATCGCAACACGGTTTTATGGGATAGTTTGCGCTGCTGGGGCACCTAATTAAAACAGTAGGTCAACTTTTAGAACATGAGGAACCAACAATGAAACTTAAAGTAATCGTACACGAAGCAGAAGAAGGCGGTTTTTGGGCGGAAGTGCCGTCAATACCCGGATGCGTAACGCAAGGCGATACCTTCGATGAATTGCTGGGCAATATTTACGAAGCGGTAGAAGGTTGCTTGGCCGTTGATATTGATGAAGCAACTATAACCGGAAACGACCGAATCATGGAGATAGCCGTGTGAAGTCGGTCAGCGGCAAAAGGCTTTGTCGACTGTTGGAAATCAGAGGCTGGGAATTAAAGCGTATCAACGGGAGCCATCATATTTACGCCAAATCAGATTGCAATCTTCGCATTTCCGTCCCGGTACATGGCGACAGCGCATTAAAAATAGGTTTGCAGAAGCAGATTATGAAAATGGCCAGCATCGACGAATCAGAATTGTAATAGGCGGCTTGCGAAAGCCAAGGAGAAGACATGAATTTAATCACCGACCGCTGGATACCGATCATTCGTCAAAATGGACTGCCGGACACTATCGCTCCTTGGCAAATTGTTGAAGCGGATAATCCTGTTGTTGAAATCCATGCGCCAAGACCGGATTTCCAGGGTGCTTTGTACCAGTTATTAATCGGTTTGCTGCAAACTTGTTTTTCACCGGAAGATGAAGAGCAATGGTTGGAATATTGGCAGGAAATGCCGGAGCCTGAAGCATTGCAGGCAGATTTTGAGAAAGTGGCGTTTGCGTTCGAGTTAGATGCTATCGATGGCCCTGCATTTTTGCAGGATTTCGATTTTCCTGATGGAGAAACCAAAGCGATTTCGGCATTATTGATTGAATCACCGGGCGGAAAAACACTTAAAGATAATCTCGATCACTTCGTCAAACGAGATAGGGCGAATCAGCTTTGCCCTAGTTGTACTGCAATAGCTTTATTTACATTGCAAACCAACGCGCCTTCCGGCGGTGTTGGTCATCGTGTCGGACTTCGCGGCGGCGGGCCGCTGACAACCTTGATATTTCCAAAAGCCCCATCGACTACTTTATGGCAAAAGCTTTGGTTGAATGTCTTGAATCAAGAAGAACTTGAGCCTGCTGAAAAAATTGATTCAAGCATTTTGCCTTGGCTCGGTAAAACCCGAGTTTCCGACAAGGGGCAAATAACCTCGCCTAGCGAAGTTCATCCATTACACGCTTACTGGGGTATGCCTCGTCGTATCCGTTTGACGACAAAAATAGAGGATGCCAATTGCGATCTATGCGGCAATCATGCAGCGCTTTTATATCAGGCCTATCGAACCAAAAATTACGGCACCAACTACGAAGGCGCTTGGGTGCATCCTTTAACACCTTATCGCTTCGACCCGAAAAAGGTCAATCCGCCATTATCCTTGAAAGGTCAGCAAGGGGGCTTAGGTTATCGGCATTGGCTGGGGCTTACCCTGCAAGACAATGATAATGGCGATAAAGCGTCAAAAACCATACAGTTCTATAACGAAGAGCGCGGCAGAAGCTTGCGGGACAATGGCGGGGCTTCACTTTGGTGTTTTGGCTATGACATGGACAACATGAAAGCAAGGTGCTGGTATGAATCGCGATTCCCCATCTATTACCTTAGCGAAATGCAACGCAACAATCTGACGGATTGGGCTGCTGAGTTTGTTAATGCGGCCAAAGAAACCGTCAAAATGCTGCGTGAAGAAGTAAAGTCGGCTTGGTTTAATCGCCCGAAAGATGCCAAGGGCGATATGAGCCAAATCGACGCGCAATTTTGGCAAGCCACAGAAACAGGTTTTTATCAGTTACTGGAACAACTTGCAAAGCTACCCGAGGATACGCGGATGGCACCGAGTGAAATTTACGCAAGCTGGCATGAAACGCTCAGAAAACAGATGTTTCATGTTTTTGAAACGGCAACCTTGGCTTCAACACCGGAAGACCTGAATTTGAAGCGGATCGTAAATGCACAAAAAGCCTTACGGATTAAGTTTTACGGCAATAAAACACTCAAAGCACTTAAAGCAAAAGCCAAACCAGAGGAGGCAGTCGGATGAGCGAAGACTACTATTTAAATGCAGCTGAAAGAAAAGCGTTACAAAGTTGGCACACATGGCTGGACGATAATCGCGGTGATCGCGCTCGGTTACGTCGAGCAGAAAGCCCGGAAGATATTTTATTGACTGATGCCTTTTTTCATTTTTTAGACAAGATGAATAGCGTATCTCCAAATTGGTTTCAAACTAAACCGATGCTGACCAGTGCCAGCATTGCAGGTGCGCTGTCCCATGTTAAAACTGACAAACAAACGCCCAGCAAGCTATACAACAGCAAAGCCACCGATGCGCCGAAGAAATCGGCCAGCTTCGCCGAACAACTGGCATCGCCGTCGGAAGGCAAAAGTAAGGCCCCGATGAGTGAATTGCGTTTTCAGCAATTACAAAAAAGCCCAACCACCGATGATTTTTATCGCCGGATTATCAGGGCCATTGGACTGCTTGGCGGTAACGTCAATATTATCTCGTTAGCCAACGACATTATTCATTGGCATCGTGAGTTTGAGCAGCAAGTCGACCACCGACAGCCTGCCAACCACCTAGCTGTGCGTTGGGCTACCGATTATTTCACTGCTTTACCTAAAAATTCTGACTAAGGAGAGACTGCATGAGCCGCTTTATCCAATTACATTTATTAACCGCTTATCCGCCTGCCAATTTGAATCGTGACGATCAAGGTAGCCCAAAAACAGCCAAGATGGGCGGTTATGACCGCTTGCGGGTTTCTTCACAATGCTTGAAAAGAACGTGGCGCACTTCGGATTTATTTCAAGCTGCAATGAGTGACCATTTAGGCACACGCACCAAATTATTAGGAATCGATATTTATAACCAGTTAATCGCTGGAGGGATAAAGGAAAAGGACGCCAAAGATTGGACGAAAGCCATAGCGGGGGTATTTGGCGCTTTAAAAAAAGCGGAAAAAGACAAACCGTTGGCAGATATTGAGATTGAGCAATTAGTTCATGTCAGCCCTGCCGAACAACAGACGATGAAAACGCTGACTGAAAAACTCATTGCTGAACAGCGGGCGCCGGACGTTGATGAGCTTAAGCTGCTTCGCTTGAATGAACAGGCGGTGGATATTGCCCTGTTCGGTCGTATGTTGGCTTCCAGCCCCGCTTTTAATATTGAAGCCGCTTGCCAAGTAGCTCACGCCATAAGCGTCCATCCGGTAGTCATCGAAGACGATTATTTCACCGCTGTCGATGATCTCAATAACGGACTGGAAGATATGGGTGCCGCCCACATTGGCGAAACCCGCTTCGCTGCCGGTTTGTTTTATTCCTACATCTGCATTAACCGCGAATTGCTGGTTAAAAATCTGGACGGCAATGAAGAATTGGCAAATAAAGCTATTCGTGCATTGACCGAAGCGGCAGTTAAAGTCGCTCCCGAAGGCAAGCAAAACAGCTTTGCGTCCCGCGCTTATGCCTCGTATGTATTGGCGGAAAAGGGCGACCAGCAACCCCGTTCGTTGTCAGTCGCCTACCTCAAACCGATCAACCATCGTGAAAATGAAGATTTTGTCGCCGATTCGATTACGGCCATTGTTAAACAAAAAGACAGCTTCGATAAAGTCTACGGCGCCTGTGCGGATACCCGTTATGAACTGAATGCGCCCAAAGAGCAGGGCACATTGGTAGAACTGCTCGATTTCGTCGGTCAATAAAGGGGCAAATCATGGACATTCTGGTATTCCGTTTATACGGGCCGATGGCAAGCTGGGGTGAAATTGCCGTCGGTGAAAGTCGCCACACCGCCAGTTATCCCAGTAAGTCCGCCATTATCGGCTTGCTGGGAGCCGCGTTGGGCATTGCGCGCGACGAGGAAGAAAAGCAGCAGCAACTGCAACAAGGCTATGCGTTGGCGGTAGAGTTATTGACTGCCGGACATTTGCTACGCGATTACCACACCACTCAAGTACCTGACTCAGTGGGCAAGTTTACTTATCGCACCCGACGGGATGAACTGATCTTAGGCAAAGAACGTTTGGGTACGATTTTATCCAGCCGCGAATACCGCACCGACGCTTTGGCGCTGGTTGCAGTTCGTGCTTTAGTTGATGCACCGTTTACCTTGGCTGAAATTCAGGCGGCTTTGTTACAACCCAAATATCACCTGTATCTGGGACGTAAATCCTGTCCTTTGGCAGCGCCCTTGCAACCCCAGCTAATAACCGATCAGCTGAACTATTATGACGCGTTTAAAGCCTATCAACATAAACCGATGTTGCCGACGTCGATAGCAAGCAATGGCACATTGGCTAAACGTGATTATGACTGGTTGGGTCGGCCGAATGACCGCCATTACTATTGGGAGGGGCAACCGGAAGATTTTTCCGATACCTTGGATTTAACCCTGAGGCAAACGCGCACCCGGCATGATCAGCCGTTATCTCGCAAACGCTGGCAGTTTATGCCGCGCCAAGAGCATTATCTATTCTGTTCGGGAGACGCGTAATGTATTTTTCCAGAGTGCGTATTCGTCCCAATATTTTTAAATCATCGCAATTAGGGCGAGTACTGGAAGGCAATGTTTACGGTATTCATCGTCTGTTATGGGATTTGTTTCCTGATGAAAAGCAAAGAACTTTTTTATACCGCGAAGAAATCGCCCTCGAACAGTTAGGTGCATTGCCAACTGTTCGCGGCGAAGCTGTTTATTATCTGGTATCGCAAACCAAGCCAATCGAAACTGAATTATTCAGCGTTGACTCTAAGGACTATCAGCCGCAACTGGAAATAGGACAGCGCCTGACATTTGAGTGTCGAGCCAATCCAGTTGTGACAAGGCAAGGTAAAAAACATGATGTAGTCATGGATGCGCAGCAGCAGCTTTTACAATTGTTGGTTAAGGAGTTAAATCTTGAAACCGAGTTGCCGGCCAAACAGGAAAAGAGCGCTTACAAAAGATTACTGCTAGAAAAGGGAGGAGAAGCATTCAGCCAACGGCTTACCGAAATACTGAAAATTAATCCTCTTTATGCTGAACGTTTACAACAGGGAGGGCTGCTTTCTGACCATTTGGAATGGGCGCTAAAAGCCGGTGTCGATAGAACTCTTGAACACTGGTTCATTAAGCAGGGCGAACGACTGGGATTCAAGCTGGTAGCTGATGACAACAATTTAAGCAAGCTGCAAAACAGCGCTTATCAATGGCATAGTTTGTCAGCAAAAGGGGGTAAAGGCGATAAAGCCGGTTTCAGCTCGGTCGATTTTACCGGCGAGTTGCAAATTACCGATATGGAAAAATTCAAGGAAGCTTTGTTTGCCGGTATTGGGCGATCAAAGGCCTTTGGCTGTGGTTTACTGTTGATACGGCGATGCGGATAAATGCGTCCAACTCCCAAGCGTTAATTTCTGGATTGTTTTCGTTGGGTATTTGAATGATTTTACAGGTAACAAGTGTTAAATATTTGCATGATTATCAATTGTGGCTAAGGTTCAATGATGATTCGGAAGGCGTCATCAATTTAGACGGCGAACTGTGGGGAGCTTTGTTTGATCCACTTAGGGACCTGACTTTATTCAGCCAGGCTAAATTGGATAAAGAATTGGCTACCGTGGTCTGGCCTAACGGAGCAGATTTGGCCCCTGAGTTTTTACATGCGTTATTAAAGTGATAGTCAGATGAGTTTATTGAGCAAGTCAAATACGGCATAGGCCCCGCCAAAGCCTTTGGTTGCGGCCTGCTTTCTTTAGCAATGATTTAAATCAAACCGAATTTGGTTTATATTTAGGTCTTTGCAAAACGCGTGAGAATACTATGAATTTATCAAAAAACATTAAACCGATCAGCTATCTCAAGGCTAATGCGGCGCAGGTTGCTTTGGAATTAAAAGAATCCGGCCAAGCGATGGTCATTACTCAAAACGGCGAAGCCACTATGGTGGTGCAGTCCGTTGCCGAGTATGAGCGCATGCAGGAAACCTTGGCATTGTTGAAAATGCTGGCGCAAAGCCAGCAAGCGGTCGGTTTAGGCAAAACCGTCTCCAGTGCGGATGCTTTTAGCCAATTGCGGGCGCGGCGCGGGTTAGCATGACGCTGGAGGTTGTTCTATCGGAACCGGCATTGGCCGATTTGCTGGATATTAATGATTATTACCTTGTGGAAGCCAGTGATCACGTTGCTAGCAAGATCATCGATAGTTTGGAGACAGCGATAAACAATTTAGCTGAATTTCCCGATCGGGGCAGTATCCCCAAGGAGCTGTTGTCTTTGGGGATTCGGCAGTATCGGCAAGTGATTGAAAAGCCTTATCGGATTATTTATGAAGCATTTGCCGATATAATTGTAGTCCATGCAATACTCGATGGACGGCGTGATATGCAAACCCTGCTTATGCAGCGTATTTTGCGTGTTTGAGTAGGATAGGTGAGTCCCTTGTTCGCGCTCTTAAGCCTCGCAAAGTAAGGCATTTAGAATCATAAGTTCAAAGCCGGCTTTGAATTCCTGTATTCACGTTTTCTGGAGTCCAAAGCTGGCTTTGGCTGTATTTCCGCTTGATCCCAAGCAGGCGCATGGGATCAAGCAAACCCTTGGATTAAAATCATGCTCCCACCCTTAAAACCCATCACCATGAAAGAACGCGTCTCCATGGTCTTTATCGAAAAAGGCCAGGTTGACGTTAAAGACGGCGCTTTTGTCGTCATCGACGAAACCGGCATTCGCACCCATATTCCGGTCGGCAGCATCGCCTGCATCATGCTGGAGCCGGGGACCCGTGTTTCGCATCACGCCGCCGCGCTGGCGGCAAGGGCAGGGACTCTGCTGGTTTGGGTCGGCGAGGCCGGGGTGCGGCTTTATGCGTCCGGCCAGCCGGGCGGGGCGCGTTCGGATCGCTTGCTGTATCAGGCCAAGTTGGCGCTGGATGATGAGGCGCGGTTAAAAGTCGTGCGCAAAATGTACGAAATCCGTTTCGGCGAAAAGCCGCCGGAGCGGCGTAGCGTTGAACAACTGCGCGGCATTGAAGGCGCTCGCGTTAAAAAAATCTACCAATTATTAGCCAAGCAGGCCGGAGTGGAATGGAACGGCCGCCGGTATGACCAGACCGATTGGGATAACGGCGATATGCCGAACCGTTGCATCAGTTCGGCAACGGCTTGTCTGTACGGCATCAGCGAGGCGGCAGTGCTGGCGGCAGGATACGCGCCCGCCATCGGCTTTATTCATACCGGAAAACCCTTGTCATTCGTCTACGACATCGCCGACTTGTTCAAGTTCGACGACATTATTCCGCATGCTTTTAAAATCGCCGCCAAGAATTATCACAACCCGGAACGGGAAGTGCGCTTGATGTGCCGCGACATTTTCCGGCAAAGCAAAATCCTCAGAAAAATCATTCCCACCATCGAAGAAGTCTTGGCCGCCGGTGAACTGGAAATCCCCGAACCGGCCGAAGAGAATATTGCTCCAGCCATTCCTAACCCAGAGAGTATCGGCGATGTTGGTCATCGTAGTTGAAAATGTCCCGCACCGGTTAAGAGGGCGGCTGGCCGTTTGGCTGATCGAGATTCGTGCAGGTGTTTATGTCGGCGATTTATCGGCCAAAGTCAGGGAAATGATCTGGGCGCAAATGGTAGACGGCATTGAAGGAGGCAATGCGATTATGGCCTGGAGCACCAATACCGAATCGGGATTTGATTTCCTGACATTAGGCGAAAACCGTCGTCTGCCGGTCGAGTTTGACGGGCTTAAACTGGTCTCTTTTTATCCGGTTGAAGACCAACAGGATAAAGACGCTCTTTAACAATTTGGTAGTGAAAAAACAGCTGTTTTTTTGGTAGAAAAACCAAAGTGGTTATTTCGCTTAATTAACAATATGTTATGATTAGTATGTTCCCCACGCCCGTGGGGATGAACCGCCAACGCCGAACTAACTGAAATAGAACTGCAAATGTTCCCCACGCCCGTGGGGATGAACCGGCGGTGCTTTAATTTGTCACCGGTCGGAACATATGTTCCCCACGCCCGTGGGGATGAACCGGTTTCATAAGGCCGCCTGCGGATGGTACGTAAATGTTCCCCACGCCCGTGGGGATGAACCGCAAAACGGTCTGCCTGTTTATCGTGCGATTGAATGTTCCCCACGCCCGTGGGGATGAACCGTCAGCACGCCATTGCTGACGATGCCGGAGGGTATGTTCCCCACGCCCGTGGGGATGAACCGCAAACGATGGACCTGTCAGGACTGGGCGCTATATGTTCCCCACGCCCGTGGGGATGAACCGGACGGGGCCGGTAACTGGGTGCTGGATGGCGAATGTTCCCCACGCCCGTGGGGATGAACCGTCCGGGTGCGTGTTTTGAGGGATGGTGTCGATATGTTCCCCACGCCCGTGGGGATGAACCGCCAGAATGGGCGTTATGGATTTCCGTATTTATATGTTCCCCACGCCCGTGGGGATGAACCGCAAACGAACAAAGGTATTAATATAACGCTGCTATGTTCCCCACGCCCGTGGGGATGAACCGCTTTTACCTTCACCTCGAACGCCTTGAATGATATGTTCCCCACGCCCGTGGGGATGAACCGAGCAGAACCAATAGTTAATTCAGGGATTGCAGATGTTCCCCACGCCCGTGGGGATGAACCGCTGGAGGCCGATCTGTGCGTATCACATCAACTATGTTCCCCACGCCCGTGGGGATGAACCGCCGTCCAGGATATGATTGTAAACAGCAATACAATGTTCCCCACGCCCGTGGGGATGAACCGCCTCGTTCAATATCGCCGGTATCGAGTAGCCAATGTTCCCCACGCCCGTGGGGATGAACCGGTGTTTAATCTTGCCAATGTCGCCGGGGTCACATGTTCCCCACGCCCGTGGGGATGAACCGGTTTGGCAGGCCCAGTGCAGGATTTGTTGTTGATGTTCCCCACGCCCGTGGGGATGAACCGACCGGCCATTTAAACGCCAGTTACGACCTGCTATGTTCCCCACGCCCGTGGGGATGAACCGGAAGAAGCGGCGAAAGAAGAAGCCAGACGCGAATGTTCCCCACGCCCGTGGGGATGAACTTTCTTACAATTGACGGTTTTCAGGTGGGCTATTTCTGCTGGTTACAGGTTTTGATCTTGGAATGGCTGACCGGCCTGACGGGTCTTTTCATCAGAACGGTCTATTTTATTGTTCACTTTGGAGGCCGCTCACCTTGGCCGGCCTGTGATGTTAGAGAAGGATAAACCCCATTTTACAAGCCAGCCGCAAGCGTTTGATGAAAAGTGTTATTCAGTCGTATTGGCGATGATTTTATGAATCCGCTTGATGCTGATGGCGATGATTATCCAGATAAAAGGAATCGAAATGCCTTCAATGATTTCAGGATTGACTTTCCAGCCGACCACATGCAGCGCTTCGGCTATTTTGCCGATCAGGCTGGCCGCGTAATAGGTAATGGCGACCATCGAGATGCCTTCAACCATCTGTTGCATGCGCAATTGCATTTTGGCGCGCAAGGCCATGGACGCGAGCAGGCCCTGGTTTTGTTTCTCAATGATGATGTCGACGCGCGTGCGCAGCAATTGGCTGGCGTTGCTGACCCGTTCGGACAGCAGGGTAAAACGGTGCGAGACCGATTCGCAGGTGTTAACCGCCGGTTCCAGCCGCCGTTTGATGAATTCGCCCAGGGTCTGGATACCTTGAATCCGGACTTCGCGCAAATCGTTGATGCGATGCCCGACCAGCTGGTAATAAGCGCTGGCGGCGGCAAAACGAAAGTGATTGCTGGAGATGTAGTTTTCAACTTCAGCGGCCAGCGTGGTCAGCTCATCCAATAATTCGCCGTCGTTATGGTCGGGCCGCGTCATGGCGCTGGTGATGCTGTAAAGCTGCCGGTCGGAGTGGTTTAATACCGGGCGCAGTTTGCGCGCGATGGGGAAAGCGAGCAAGGCCATCACCCGATACACTTCAATTTCAAACAACCGCTGCAATAAGCGCCCGGCCTGTTCCGTTCTCAAGTCATGGTTAATGATTAAAAAGCGGCTAAAACCGTCGATATGAATGCGAAAGTCGGTAAAGACCGAGGCGGCGCCGCCGGTGACTCTGGAACCGATAACCGGGTTGCTCGCAAAGTGAACCGACAGAGACGCTAAGTCGGCATTTTCGTCATAATTAATATCGGCAGGCGAGACAATGGCGGCGTGCGCCGCAACGATAACTTGCCCGGATAGCTGCGACATCCAATCCACCGGCACTTTTTTTAATGCGGAATCCGCAAAAGGATCTTTAGGCATGTCATGCACAAAAAAACTGTATGTGCTGAACTCGCCGTGCTGCTCCCAGCGTATCTTAAAAGAGTTAAAGGTGGCGCTAAAATGATCCACTTCTTTTTCAGGCGGGGCGACTCCGAACCGTTCACAAAGCGTTGCCAAGTGCTTACGCTCCTGCATTTTTTCATCGCTGGACAGCAATAAAGCAAGATGGCTGGCCCTGACGGGCAGATTGCCGACAGACGGAGCTCGGGCGTGAACTTCGTTGTGCAGCATAAATCGTTGCGGATGGTTTTCAGGAATCGGGAATAAAGGAGTCACAAGTATCTAAAGTCTCTATTAAAGTGATGGATCGGGTCAAATTAAAAGCGGTTGCCGGGCTAAGATTTTGCGGTAGCTTCTTCTGCGGCTTTCCGGTACCAGTAAGCCGCTTGGACATCATCTTTCGCTATGCCTTGGCCCATCTGATATTTAAGGGCCAGGTTGTATTGCGCATTGGCGTTGCCTTGTTCGGCGGCTTTTTGATACCAGTGAACGGCTTGGGCGTAGTCTTGTGCGACAGGTTGTCCCCGGTCGTACATCACGCCTAAATTGAACTGGGCTTTGGCGTGGCCTTGGTTTGCCAATTGCTGGTAAATCGAAAACGCTTCTTCGCACCGGCCCCTATCGTTCAAGTCATAGGCATGCTGAAACAGGGTTTCGCTGTTGGCGCCTGAAGGCGGCTGTGGCGCGTGATCCGGTTGCCTGTCCGGCTTCTGATGAGACTGTTGCCCGGTTGCTTTGCCGGTGTCGTGGAAATGCGTCTTTTCATGTTGGTGGTGTTTGGCTTTCGCTTCTTGCTCTCGAATCCAGGCGTTATGTTTCTCGCGTTTAACCGGGTCTATCAGTACGGAATAAGACCTGTTGACCAACTTTATGACTCTTTCCGCTTCTTCGCGGCTGCCTTGGAATTTATCGGGGTGAAAAGTTTGGCAGAGAGCCCTATAGGCCGCCTTGATCACGCTGGGAGGGGCATCTCTGGTAACTTTAAGGTTGTCATAATGGGTACGTATACTGTTAGCCATAGAACTTGTTTATTGGTTTACCGTGAACAAAAATCCCGGCAATTATAACCGGTTCTGTCGAATTAGCGGCAAAAACGCAAGCTTCTTATAGAGTCCAGAGTTAGTAAAGCGACATTTGCTCCTTCTCCCGCTGGAGAGGGCTTTGCGTCGCTTTATCAACTTCGGGTTCTATATATACGAACAGGATGGTTTCAAAGTGGACGGATTTATCGGTAGTGCGCTGTTGGCGCTACGTTCAAGGGCTGAAATTTCGAGAAACTTGACAAAACGGGCCAAGCAGCCCCATCCCGCATCCAAAAATTTACCTTAAAGTTACCTGACGTACATAAGATTAAAAAAATTTCGCGTATAAATAATCGCAAAACTGCGCCGACAAATTTAACCGGAGCGCAAAAGACAGGGTTAAATGTCCACACACATGAGATAAAACATACGCTTTAGTCATTAGAAGTTTTTTCGGGAGAAGATTATGGAATCAGTAAAAAGCAACCCGACGGATCAAGACAACCGAAACTATTGCGCTAATCCGGCCTGTAACTGCAAAGTCAAACCCGACGATAAATACTGTAGCGCTAGTTGCGAGAAAGAGCTGAATGGCGGCCCATGCGTCTGCGGGCATCTTGACTGCCAATTCGAGCAAGAAGAAGATTCGCTATGAAGACCGTCAGCGATTTTCTGGTGCAGCGTTTATCCGACTGGGGCGTAAAACGTATCTTCGGTTATCCGGGAGATGGCATTAACGGCATTATGGGGGCGTTAAACCGTGGCTCCGACAAGCTCGAGTTTATTCAGGTGCGCCATGAAGAGATCGCCGCTTTTATGGCTTGCGCGCACGCCAAGTTTACCGGCGAAGTCGGCGTTTGCGTGGCGACTTCCGGCCCCGGCGCGATTCATTTATTAAACGGCCTGTATGACGCAAAACTCGACCATCAGCCGGTTGTCGCTATCGTCGGGCAACAAAAGCGGTCCGCACTGGGCGGCAATTTCCTGCAGGAAGTCGATCTTGTCTCCTTATTTAAAGATGTCGCGCATGAATATGTGCATATGGCAACGACCCCGGCGCAAATGCGGCATTTGGTTGACCGTGCGATGCGCATTGCCCAATCCGAACGCACCGTGTGCTGCATTATCGTGCCTAACGATATTCAGGAAATGGAAGACAAGACGCCCCCTCATGAGCATGGTACCCTGCATTCAGGGATAGGCTACCAGGCGCCTCGCACGGTGCCGCATACCGAAGATTTGCAGCGTGCGGCCGACGTGCTCAATGCGGGCGATGAAGTCGCCATGCTGGTTGGCGCAGGAGCCTTGCACGCTACAGCCGAGGTGCTGGAAGTCGCCGAGCTGCTGGGCGCCGGCATTGCCAAGGCCTTGCTCGGCAAAGCGGCGGTGCCCGACGATATCCCGTTTGTAACCGGCTCTATCGGCTTGCTGGGCACCAAACCCAGCTATGAGATGATGATGAATTGCGATACCTTGCTGATGATCGGGTCGGGTTTTCCGTATTCCGAGTTCCTGCCGGAAGAGGGGCAGGCGCGGGGCGTGCAAATCGACATCAATGCCCGGATGGTCGGCATTCGTTATCCGATGGAAGTGAACCTGATCGGCGACAGCGCCCAAACTTTAAGGGCCCTGATTCCGTTACTGGATAAAAAAGAAGACCGCAGCTGGCAGCATACCATTAAAAAACAAGTGGCCGAGTGGTGGAGAACTTTGGAGGAAAGAGCCATGGAAGCGGCTGAACCGGTCAATCCCCAACGGGTGTTTTGGGAGCTTTCCCCGCGTCTGCCGGACAATTGCATTATCAGCTGCGATTCCGGTTCTGCGGCCAACTGGTATGCGCGCGACCTGAAAATCCGCCAGGGCATGATGGCGTCATTATCGGGCGGGCTGGCGACGATGGGACCGGCCGTGCCTTATGCGATTGCAGCCAAATTCGCCTATCCGGAACGGGTGGCCATCGCCCTGGTCGGCGATGGCGCGATGCAAATGAACGGCATCAATGAGCTGATCACCATCGGCAAATACTGGCAGCGCTGGCGCGATCCGCGCTTGCTGGTCATGGTCCTGAACAACCGCGATTTGAATCAGGTCACCTGGGAGCAGCGCGCGATGGTAGGCGATCCGAAGTTTGACGCTTCGCAAGATTTACCCAATTTCCCTTATGCGCGGTTTGCAGAAATGATCGGCTTGCAAGGCTTGTGCATCGACCAGCCGGAACAGCTCGGCGAGGCCTGGGATCGTGCCTTAAGCGCCGACCGCCCGATGGTGCTGGAAGTCTATACCGACCCGAACGTGCCGCCGTTGCCGCCGCATATCACTTTCGAGCAGGCAAGAGCTTATACCTCGGCGATATTGCAGGGCGATTCGGATTCTGCGGCTATCATCAAAGCGTCCTTTAAACAGCTCTTTACCTAGCTGTACAGAGCGTAGGGTACGCATCGCGTACCTTTATCGAGCGTGATAATTGGAAAATGGTACGCGATGCGTACCCTACGTTGAGGATGTAGGCCGGAATAAGACCCACCCGGCGTTAGCCAGGGTGGGCGTTTCCGGCAATTGGAGCGCCGGAAACGCCAGCTTATTCCGGCCTACAATACTAAAACGTTTTTTACCACGAAGACACGAAGAGAGTAGGGTACGCATTGCGTACCATTTTCCTGTCAGAGTAGATTCAAGTTGGGAGGTTTCTCCATGAACAACCGGAACTTGGAAAACGGCGGCACAGGCAGGGACGCGCAAGTTGTCGTCATCACCGGTGCCGGTGCGGGCGTGGGCCGCGCGACAGCACAACGATTCGCCCAAAGCGGCGCCCGCCTCGGCCTGGTCGGGCGCGATCAGTCTCGCCTGCAGCAAGCGGCAAATGAAGTGCGCGCTCTGGGCGGCGAGGCCGTTGTGGCGATAGCGGACGTCGCCGATGCCAATCAGGTCGAAGCAGCGGCGGCGCTCGTGGAAGCGGCATTCGGCCGGATCGATATCTGGATCAATAACGCCATGGCGACGATTTATTCGCCTTTTCATCTGATTTCGGCAGAAGATTACAAGCGGGCAACGGACGTGACTTACCTGGGCGCCGTCTATGGCACGATGGCCGCACTCAGGCGCATGCGAGCCAAGGATCGCGGCATCATCATTCAGGTCGGGTCGGCGCTGGCTTACCGGGCAATTCCGCTACAGTCGCCTTATTGCGGCGCTAAGTTTGCTATGCGCGGCTTTACCGATGCGTTGCGTAGCGAGTTGCTGCATGACCATAGTAACGTCAGGCTAACGATGGTGCACATCCCCGCCATTAACACGCCGCAGTTCGACTGGGGCAAAAATAAAATGCCGATGCGGCCACAACCGGTGCCGCCGGTTTTTAACCCGGAGATGGCTGCCAAAGCCATTTTCTGGGCGAGCCGTCATCAGCGCCGCGAAGTGTATGCCGGTTTGCCGACCTGGAAAGCCATCTGGGCGAACAAATTCATTCCCGGCGTGATCGATCGTTACCTGGCGCGCAGCGGCTATGAAGGCCAACAAAGCGATCAACCGGCTGATCCTTCTAAACCGGATAATCTATGGCAACCTGTAAGCGGCGATTTTGCCGCACATGGCCGCTTCGACAAACAGGCCAAACTCGGCACAATACAACTCTGGGTCACCCTCTACCGCGAACCGATTGCGATAGGCGTACTTGCCGCCTGTCTTTGGGCCTGTCGGCGACGGCATAAAAGCTGACCATGTCTTTAGGGAAACGCTGATTTATTCCGTTCGTGGAGAGCTTGTCGAACCATGAGCGGAATAAATCCAATTCAATCCGTAACTTAAAAAAACCTTCGACAGGCTCAGGGCGAACGGAGTGATTTAATCAGCGCTTCCTTAGCGAATATTCTCGGTATTTTGATGGTTTTCCGGCGCCGTATTTTCAGTAAATTCGATCACATCCGCATGCAGGGTGATTTTGGGCAGGGCGAACAAAATGAAATAGGTCGAGCTGCTTTCTTGCACTACGTTGGCGAAAGTCTGGGCTTTCCCCTCGGAAACGTGCCGGTAAAGATTAGCAATGGCCTCAGCATAGTCAGGCGATTTCAGGGTAATAAGACCCAACAGACTAAAACCCACACTGCTGCCAATCGCATTGGCTTTTACGATTTTGAAGTTCTGTTTGGCTAATTTAACCTCGGTGGTAGTTAATATCTGCGGGCCGCCGCCGGATGCCGGGATTAATCCGAATAATGCAGGAAGAGCCGGAATTGCTGCGCAGCCGGTAAGCGAGCATAGGATTGGCAGCATCTTCAAGAATTTCGTCATAATATCGGCCTCCCGGCAAAGCAACGTTAATTAGCCAATAGATATTGAGATGGTCGGCTGCATTACTGGCCAAAGAAAGCGGTTTGCTGATGTCAGGCTGATGGATTGACGCAGCCTTTAGTACCCAGTCAATCTTGTTTTGTCTGCTGATAATTTAACTGCAGGAGCGGCTTCTCACTCGACATTATAAATTTGACTGAGTACTAGTCTTTCCTATTCGCCAAAGCTAAAAGCAAGCCGCCGGCTATTATTGCCCCGACACTGGCCCAGACTGGGAAATGCACCGTCTGCGTGTCTTTAACAAACACTTGCAGCGAGCCTGACTGGTTTTGCTCGGTTTTCCGGGTATGCTGAAACCGCTCACTAAGCCTGTCCTGATCAGCACAACCGCCATAATCCTGACTGGGTTCACCTTTTATCCGGATCTCATTATTCCGCTACATAAGCACATTCTGACTCCGCTAGACGCGCCTGCCTTGTATGACTCGCAGCAAAATGACAATAATGGCGATGACCAGGAGCACGTGAATGAATCCGCCCAGTGTGTACGAGGAGACTAAACCCATTATCCAAAGAATAAGTAGAACAATCGCAATAGTTTCAAGCATGTGTGCATCTCCGTAAGAGGCCGTTGCATAGCGGCGATAAAATTTAAGACAAACATACAAAACGGCCGAAGGAGCAAGCGATACTTGTTGATAAACCGGCAAGTTTGATGTTCATCTCCCGTGAGAAAATAATTGAGAACGTTTTGTTGCTAGCTCGTGCAGTGCCGGTCTACCGCTGACTTAGCGGCACAATTCAGCAGTGCTCGTTTCAGTTGGCATTCTTAATGTTTTCTTTAAATCACCAACTCCTTCTGTCTTGTTTACGATCTTTCGAGTCCTTCCGCCTGTCACTATACCCTTTGCGAGCCAGTAACATGCCACTGGCTTCCTTGGCTTTATCTTTAGCTTCTTCGACCCGATTTTTTATTTGATCTTTATTCATGATTGTCTCCTTAGGGTTAACTTAGGCATGACTGGATGGTATGGTCAAAGCGTACTGTTCATTACCATCCAGTAAAAGAGTATCTATAAAGCTGAGTTTGGTCGGTTCGGTAACGAACATAAACTAACTGTCAATGTTCAGTTGCGGTCGGCGTGGCCTTAAATCAATAGCGGTTATCGGGATCGTAATTGAGAAAACCAGCCAGCTTTTGAAGGCACTACGGATTAATACCGGCAACCGCTAATTCGATCGCTTGCCGCTCAACGGTTTGCTGTCGAATCGGCATTCGCCGTTTAGGCGCACGGCCCAGTTTTTTCGATAAACGAAGGGCCAGATTGCGTTGGATTGTCGCAGTGTTGACTAGCAATTCAGCCGTTTTCCAGGTGGCGGTTTGTTCGGCGATTGCTGTTTGCTGCTTGGCTAGATAGGCCAGATGATCGATGACGTCATCGCTGGCATGTTCGCAGAAGGCGAGGACTGCCTTGTTCAGATACTCGCCGGCAATTTTCAATTCAAGCGCGGCCAGACGGGTCACCATGGGATCGGTTCTTGCGCGGTGATAACGGTTTCCCGCTTCTGCGAGGGATGAGCTCTGCGGCATCGAAGCGCAACCGGATACCATCATGACGGCAATCAGGGTTATGGGAAAATACAGTTTATTTATCATAATGAACTCCTATTGGACGTTGCGTTCGATTTCTTGTTGCAGCACGCGATTAACTTCCTGCAACTGGTAGGCCGTCTTTTGCGCTTTGGCGGAACGCGCCGACAATGCGGCCAGTTGTGCATCGACCTGTACTTGCTCCGCCAGTTGCCAGGCGCGCAGATAATCTTTATCGGCCATGGCCTGTTCGGCGGCATTCATTTTTTGCATCGCAATCTTGAGTTGGTGCGGTGCAAATTCACTGCCCTCGGCATGGACGGCATCGCTTAAAGCCGCTTTGGACGCGGCCATCTGCTGCGTAGGCGCCGGAATACTTGCGCAGCCGGTTACAATGACGGCAACGGCTACGCTAATGCTACGTATCATTTGATAGGGTCTGAAGTGGTAAAATTTGTTCATGGTTTTGTATCCTTTGAGTTAAATGGCGAGCACAACTAGCGCAATGAATAGTGCGGGGGCAACGATCTCCAACTTTTCCCGGTCCTCAGAACCGTCAATATTAATTACTGATGTTACGCAGTTAGCTGAAGGAGTGGCTAGTGCGGCAGTTATTTGAATCGGGGTCTCGCCCCCGAGGGCGAGTTACTTTTCGTTACGAAAACCCTCCCTGGTTTTCGCCCTACGGGCCAGCCTTATCGGCTGTTGCTCCGTGCATTGCTCTACCTCCCCCATCCGTGGGTCGTACCTCCTGCATAACCCACAGGGATGTGATGGTCGCGATTGCTCCAGGCAATCTTGCGGCATTTCCTCCCTCCGTGGAGGTCAATGCAGATTTTGCATGAAGCAAAAATCTGTCCTTGTCGTAGCTTTGCGAGCCGGGAAGCTAGAGCTTCCCGTACTGAATTCCCAAGCAGGAGCTTGGGAACTAGCACGAGCTCAATTGTGTGCCACTCTTTCCGCTCGAATATCCGCTTTGCAAATCTGTCTTTAGATTAGCCATGTTTTTTAAGGTTGGTAATTAGCGCTTTTACCTAAGTTCGTGTTGCCGGGTTTGTTATCCGGGCAAGAAATGTATTTTGTGGAAAATTATCTGCTTATCGTTTAATACAAAAAAATGCCTAACCGAAATATTTAATCCGGTCGGTTCGGTAGCTCACATACAGCGCCGGCGGTGATTGGGAACGCCGAATGAAAATGCCCGGCATTGACTGTTGGTAAAATGATGGATGTCCAGCAATTCTGTGTCTTGCAGGGCTTTTTAAACTCATGCTTTTGTTTGTTGTCAGGCTTTTTGGACGGCCAAAAATCATTCGAAATTTGAATAAAATTTGGCGATATTTAGTTCAACAGCAGCTTTAGTTGGTAGGTAATGGCACTTATTGATAGAAGATGAGTAACTATCTATCCTGACGGTTACTCATACAAAACCAACCGATTATTTAGGTTAATAGAGATGTTCGATTTTAACTCGCAAATATGGTGTTGCTTATGACTGATCCGAATAGCCCTTGGCAAAACCACCTTCTCAACTCTCTGGCGGTATCGAAATATGAACACTTTTTCCCCCATTTAGAACTGATTGAAATGCCGCTGGGCGATGTTCTTTACGAGTCAGGGGACGAGGTACGGTACGCCTATTTTCCAACCACTTGCATTGTTTCACTGGTTTACGTGATGGAGAGCGGTGCGCCGGCCGAAATTGCCGTAGTCGGCGATGACGGGATGATTGGCGTTTCCCTGTTTATGGGCGGAGGAACCATGCCGAACCGGGCCGTTGTGCGTAGCGCGGGCCATGCCTATCGTCTACGCGCGGCTCTGCTGATGCAGGAGTTCAACCGCTTTGGAGGCTATCGCAATGGAGCGCTGCACGATTTATTGTTGCGATATACGCAGACGCTGCTCACTCAGATAGCGCAGACGGCGGCCTGTAACAGACATCATTTCGTGGATCAACAGCTCTGCCGCTGGCTGTTGCTAAGCCTCGACCGGCTCCATTCGAACGAGCTGGTCACGACCCAGGAATTGATTGCCAATATGCTCGGCGTGCGCCGTGAAGGGATCACAGAAGCCGCCGGAAAATTGCAGCAAGCGAAATTGATTAACTGCCGTCGTGGCCGCATCACTGTCCTGGATCGACGGGGACTGGAAGAACGAGCCTGCGAATGTTACCAGGTGATTAAAGCGGAATCCGATCGCTTACTTCCTCCTACCCAGCCTATTTCATTGCCCAGCCATTTTCCCTTAAAAAAATGCGAACTTGTTAAAAGTCATTCATCAAGCAGCTTTCGTGAATAGATGAAACAAGCCCGAAGCTATCTTTAAGGTGCGTTTGACTGATCATTAGAATAGTTTTGATTCAATAGTATTTGCACACAGCAACAATCAGTAACTTAGCGTAGGTTTTAAATGAACCGTACAAGGTCTGGTGGGTAAGTGTAAGCTATTGATAATCTGAAGTAATTGTATTGTTGAGTTTTTGTACAATTTAACAAAACACCAATAAAAACCGCAGGTAAGCGATAAATAAAACAATCAATCCACAGAGTTATCCACAGGTTTTGTGAATAACTCTGTGGCCTGAGCTTCATTAGCTGACTGATGTTGCGCAGTTAGAATGGTGATTTCTTCGGTAGGGTACGCATCGCGTACCGTTTTCAACGTTTGTTGCTGAATCGAATCTCAAAAGGTACGCGATGCGTACGAGACTGTGGAAGTATTATTCAAATCAGGCTGATAAGGATGTTTACCACAGAGAACACGGAGGACACGGAGAAAATCCTGTTCATTCATGATATTAAAACTCCGTGTTCTCAGTGTCCTCCTTGTTAATCTCTTAAACCGAATACTTTCACAGCCTCGTACCTACGGTGCTTTATAGTTGACAGCCAAAATTGGCCGGTAGTGGCTTTATAACGACGCCAGTAGGGATGATAACCCATCAAAATTCAACGGCTTGAGCAAGTGATGGTTGAATGCCGAACAATCTCGGGTATCAGACTGCGCGTAACCGCTTAAAGCGATCAGGGTTGCATCCTGGGTTTCCGGCAATGCACGCAGCCGCTTGGCGGTCTCATAACCATCAATATCCGGGAGCCCGATATCCAGCAGCACAACCTGCGGATGGAAAATCCGGGCTCGCTCGATGGCTTTCATGCCGCAATCGGCTGTTTCGACTTCATGCCCTTTGGTCTGCAACAGCATCGTCAGGCTTTCAGCCGCATCGGCATAGTCGTCAACCACCAGAATGCGAAATTTAGGCGTTGTCGGTAATACGGATTCTGTCGGTGTTGAAGATTCGGCGGCAGACGATTCTACCGGCGATAGGGGCAGACGTACCGTAAATGTGCTGCCTTGACCAATGCCTCCGCTCGTTGCGGTGACCGTGCCGCCATGCGCTTCGACCAGCTGATGCACCAGCGTCAAGCCAATCCCCAGTCCGCCCTGGGAATGGGCCAAGGTATGGTCAGCCTGAGAGAAGAGATCGAATATGTTAGGCAGAATGTCGGCGGAAATACCGATGCCGGTATCCTTGACTTCAATGACGGCATCTTTGCCTTCCTGCATGACATTCAGCATAATCTTACCTCCCTCATCGGTATATTTGGCTGCGTTGTTTAGCAAGTTAGAGAGTACTTGCGCCAACCTGACAGGGTCGCCGACGAGCCACTGCGGCGGATGATTCCGGCAAATAGTCAGTTCCTGCCTACGTGCCTCGATCAGCGGGCGGCTGGTTTCAACCGCATTATTCACGATGTCGTTAAGCTCGAAACGCTCGACTTGTAGCCTGATTTTGCCTTGCATGATGCGCGCGACATCCAGTAAGTCGTCAAGCAGATGCACCATATGAGCCACTTGCCGGTCAATGACTTGATAGCTCCATGCTAGCGTGGGATCAATCACGTCCTGTATTTTTAGCAATTGCACAGCATTACAAATGGGCGCCAGCGGATTGCGCAGCTCATGAGCCAACATCGCCAGGAATTCATCTTTACGGCGATCCGCCAGGCGTAGCGCTTCTTCGGCGCGTTTGCGTTCGGTAATGTCGGTCGCCACAACCAACACTTTGTTGCACTCATCGTTGTCGATCAGCGGAATCTTGACTGTGTTATACCAGTGTACGGAGCCATCGGCATGTGTAACTTTGACTTCCGGGATAACTTTGGAGTTGCCGGTGCTTATCACATCGAGGTCATTTCGATAGAAGTACGCCACTTCATCGGCATTGGGATTGAAGTTCTCCTCTGTCAGGCCGATCAAACTTTCAGGGCGAGTGCCATAGGATTGGGCCAAAGCCTCATTCCCTAAAAGGAATCGCCCTTCCCGGTCTCTGACAAAAATCACACTGGGCACCGTATCGATGACTTGCCTGAGGAAAGCCCGTTCATGTTGCAATGCCTCCTGGCTGCTTTTGATGTCGGTAATGTCTTCAGTGGTTCCGAAAGCATGGATCAGCATTCCCTGCTCGTCAAATTCCAGCTCAGCCAGCTCGCGCACCCATTTGACCTTCCGGTCTACGATAATCCGGTGTTCGATATCGTAGGGCTTGCCGGTAAGGGCATTTTTCCACGCTGCCTTGACCAGTTCACGGTCTGACGGGTGGACAACATCCAGAAAGGATTGATAGGTTATCGGAATGCCTTTAGGGAGCCCAAAAATTCGAAGTTTTTCATCAGACCATTTCAGGATATTATTGTGGACATCCAAGCGCCAACTGCCGATATGAGCGACTTTCTGGGCGCGGTTCAGATCCCTCTGGCTTTCTCGTAAAGCCTTTTCAGTTTGTTTGCGATCAGTGATACTTAAGCTTACCGTGCCTAATCCGACTGTTTTGCCGTTTGCGTCCTTCAGTGTGAAGACGTTGCAGATCATCCACAACGCTCCCCCTGTTTTGAAATGCCGGAAGCGGATTTCGGTCTCGCCACGGCCGTTCCGTAATACCTCAGGAATGAACTCATTCATAATAAAGGGCTGATCTTCGGGAAAAAAGAATTCCTTAATCGGTGTTTCAAGGCCCTGTTCCAGACTATCAAGGCCTACCAGACGCAGTCCGGCATCGTTAATGAAAAAAGGGATGCCTTCCGTATCGCACATGCCAATGAACTCAGTGCTGCTTTTGGCGAGTAAGATATATAAATCCCGCTCCGCTTGCGTCCGATTGCGCTCGGCGATTTCCTGCTTAAGCTGCTCCTCTCGTTCCAAAGCGGTATGTAGAGCCCGCTTTTCCTGATCGTGTAACAGTGCAATGAGCACGCTTAATATTGCGCCTGTGCCGATCAAAAACATGATGCGTAGCATTTCTGCAGTTTGGTTGATATAAAACGAGCCGAAAGGCTCGGTTAAAAAATAATCGCTTGCCGCCGCGCTTAATACGGTAATGAAAAGTCCCGCCCTGAACCCACCCCACCAGGAAGCAAAAGCGATCACGACTAGAAACAGTAAAAGCGATGACGAACCACCGAAAATAAATTGGAGGTGTTTAAGAAGAAATAAGATAGCCGCAGTCCCCAATATTGAGGCTATATAGGTGTTGCTGAAAAAATGTTTAATGTGAGCCTCTCATTTAGCTCTTTCCATGAATTAATGGGGTTATTTGGCACTATTCCAAAATTGAAGGTTCCCCGGTCAAAGATTCGGCAAGTATTGGGGCAGGTATTGTCGGATTTCGGCGGCACTTAATGAGGTGATTTCTTTGTCGAGTTCGAAACGAACCAGCTTTTTTATCTGTTCCGGCAGATTGCTGCGCAGCATTCCAAGGAAACTGGGGCCGGCAATAATCAGCAGTTGTTCAAATCGGCCTTCGTTGTGTGCGTCTTCCAGATGCTGGGCAATGCTATGCGCAAAAGCTTCGGCTTCGTATTTTTTCGGATCGGTGGGTTGTTCATAAGCGTGTCCGCCTCCACCGACGCTTTTGATCTTTCCTGGTAGATCGGAAGTTATTTCCCGGTCATGCAGACGGCTTTTCGAATGGGATAAATCTTCGATTTCTTCTAAAGGGGAAGAAGGCGTATCCGCAGTAAAAATGCGGGCGCGAGTAGTATCAGCGACAAGTATCCAGGTTAGTTTCATGAGTGTTCCCTCGGTGAAGATTTGTTTAAAACGCTGCTTGCAAAAAACATGTGGTTTTGTACTACTTTGAGTTCTCAGAATAGAGAGGTTAAGGTTCTGAATCAATAAGTAGTAATACTAAGACTTCAAGGTGTAGGGGTTTTTTAATAGTTGGCATCTAGGTCAGACTAAATTGTTCAGACAGGGTAAAATAGGCCGTTCACATATCCAAGTAACGAATCCATTTTCTAATCCGATGCAGCCGGCATTTGTTCATTTAAGACTCCACACTGAATTCTCTTTGGTAGACGGGATCGTCAAAATCAAACCCTTGGTCAAGCGTTTGGCCGAGTTAAATATGCCGGCCATTGCGATTACCGAGCACGCCAACTTGTTCTCGCTGGTCAAGTTTTACAAAGCATCGTTAGGGCAGGGCATTAAGGCAATAGCCGGTGCCGATGTATTGATTTTTAATCCCGAAGACCCTGCCACACCGTACCGTTTGACTTTGCTGGTTAATAACCATGCCGGGTACATCACGCTGACCGAGTTGATCTCGAAAGCTTATCAGGAAGGCCAGCATCAGGGCGTGCCGATGCTCAGGCAGGAGTGGATAGAAGCCAATCATAACGGCCTCATTGCCTTGTCTGGCGCGATGAGCGGCGAGATAGGCAAGGCGCTGCTGGCAGAAAACCATGAGGCGGCCAAGCGCTTGGCGGAGTTTTGGGGCGACTTATTCGAAAACAGCTTTTACCTGGAATTGCAGCGGGTCGGCAAGCCCGACGAGGAGCGTTATATCGCCGCTGCCGTAGAGCTGGCTCTGGCAACCGGTTTGCCGGTGGTGGCGACCAATGATGTACGCTTTGTGCATCAACAGGATTTTGCCGCGCATGAAGTGCGGGTTTGCATCAACCAGGGGCGGGTGCTGGATGATAGCCGTCGGCCTAAGGATTACACCGATCAGCAATATTTGCGCAGCATTGAAGAAATGCAGGCACTGTTCACCGACATACCGGAGGCATTGGAAAACACCGTCGAGATTGCCAAGCGTTGCAATCTGACGCTGACGCTGGGCAAAAACTTCCTGCCGGATTTTCCGGTGCCCGAAGGCATGAACCTGGGCGAGTTTATGACCGAGCAGGCCATGAAAGGCCTGGAAGAGCGTTTGCAGCATCATCCTGCGGTAGGCAAGGGTACGGATGAGGAAAACCGGCGCGTTTATTATGAGCGCCTGGATTTCGAGCTGAAAATGATCACCCAGATGGGTTTTCCCGGTTATTTCATGATCGTTGCCGACTTTATCCAGTGGGCGAAAAACAATTTGATTCCGGTCGGGCCGGGACGGGGTTCGGGTGCGGGCTCATTGGTAGCTTATGCGCTGAAAATTACCGACCTTGATCCTATTGAATTCGATCTGTTGTTTGAGCGGTTCTTGAATCCCGAACGGATTTCGATGCCCGACTTCGACGTGGATTTTTGCATGGACCGCCGGGATGAGGTGATCGATTATGTCGCCCGCAATTACGGCCGGGATCATGTGGCGCAGATCATCACCTACGGTTCGATGGCGGCGAAAGCGGTTATTCGCGATGTCGGCCGGGTGTTGGGATTCGGTTACGGTTTCGTCGATCGGTTGGCCAAGTTGATTCCGTTTGAAATCGGCATGACGCTGACCAAAGCGCTAAGCGACAGCCCCGAGCTGAAGCAGCTCTACGACACCGAGGAGGAAGTCAAGGCGCTGATCGATATGGCGCTGTCGCTGGAAGGTACGTCCAGGAACGCAGGTAAACATGCGGGCGGCGTGGTGATTTCGCCGACCAAGCTGACCGATTTTACGCCGCTGTATTGCGATCAGGACGGTAATAACCTGGTTACCCAGTTCGACAAGGATGACGTCGAAGCGGTCGGCTTGGTCAAGTTCGACTTTTTGGGCCTGCGCACGCTGACCATTATCGATTGGGCGTTACAGGACATTAACGCCAAGCACAAGAAGCTGGGCAAGCCGCTGGTCGATATAACGACCATTCCCAGAGATGATCCGGCTTCCTATAAGCTGCTGACCAACGCCCAGACCACCGCCGTGTTCCAGCTCGAATCGCGCGGCATGAAAGAGCTGATTAAAAAACTGAAGCCCGACTGTTTCGACGACATTATCGCACTAGTGGCGTTGTTCCGTCCGGGGCCGCTGGAATCGGGCATGGTCGACGATTACATCAACGTCAAGCATGGCGCCAAAGCGGAGTACGCGCATCCGTTGCTGGAACCGATCTTAAAGCCCACCAACGGCGTTATTCTGTACCAGGAACAGGTGATGCAAATCGCCCGTGAAATGGCGCTATACACATTGGGCGGCGCGGACATGCTGCGCCGGGCGATGGGTAAGAAAAAGCCGGAGGAAATGGCCAAGGAGCGGGATAAATTCATGTCGGGCTCGGTGCAAAACCAGGTCGACGAAAACATCGCCACCTATGTGTTCGATTTGATGGAGAAATTCGCCGGTTACGGTTTCAATAAATCGCATTCCGCCGCTTATGCGCTGGTCGCTTATCAAACCGCTTGGCTGAAAGCTCATTACCAGCCCGAGTTCATGGCGGCGGTAATGTCCGCCGACATGGATAACACCGATAAAGTGGTGATCTTGATTGAAGAATGCCGGCAGATGAAGCTGGAAATTTTGCCGCCGACGATCAATATTTCCAAATACAAGTTCACCGTCAACGATACAGGCCAGATTGTTTACGGTTTGGGCGCGCTGAAAGGAGTAGGCGAGGCGGCCATTGAAGAAATGCTGATCGAGCGGGAAGCGAACGGGCCGTTTTCCGGTCTGTACGATTTGTGCAAGCGGGTGGATTTACGCAAATTCAACCGGCGAGTGTTGGAAGCATTGATACGCGCCGGGGCTTTTGACGAGTTCGACGCTAATCGGGCCGGGCATTTGGCCGAGCTATCCACGGTGTTAAAAGTCGCCGAACAGCACGGTAAAAATGCGCAAACCGGCCAGAACGATTTGTTCGGTTTGGCGGTTAATGTCGAAAATATCGACGATGCACATGCCTACGCCACGGTGGTTGAGCCGTGGTCGGAAAATGAACGGTTGGCGGCTGAAAAACTGGTTCTGGGTTTATTTTTAACCGGGCATCCGATCAACCAATACGAGGCCGAATTAAGGCAGTTTACCAACGGAACCATAGAGTCGCTGCTGGCGAATGTGGAGCGCTCCAAAAGCCGGAAGATGGAAGCCCGAACCGCCGGTTTAGTCGTTGAGGTGCGTACCCGTCAGACCAAGAGCGGTAAAACCATGGGTTTTGCGACCATTGATGATCGAACCGGGAGGCTTGAAATTGCGGCTTTTGGTGAAGTTTACGAAAAATACCGGAGTATTTTCACTCGCGACAGCTTGTTGATTGCCGAAGGGTCAGTAGGTGTCGATGATTATTTAGGCACGTTGCGCTTAACGGTTGAAAATCTCTACAGCATGGAGCAGGCCAGGGAGACTTTTGCCAGAAGTATCCAGTTGGTATGGAATGCGCTAGACAACGATGGCTTTGTCGCGAAGTTGGCTGCCGTTTTGGAGCCTTTTAAGGGCGGCAACTGTCCGGTGGGCATTGCTTATACTTCAAAGGTGGCGAAAGCCGATTTACAGCTGGGCGATGAATGGCGCGTCCATCCTACCGATGAACTGGTGGCGCGGTTGAGGTTGTTATTGGGAAGCGGGGCCGTAGAGGTTAAGTACAGGTAAACGTATTTAAGATCGAGGACACGAAGAACACGAATTTTTTAATTTCTTCGTGAACTTCGTGAACTTCGTGTCTTCGTGGTGAAAGGTTTTAATTTGATGAGGATAAGGCAACTTTGCCCTATTCTTGTCTTGTTATTCCGTTTCTTGCTTTACCACTTCAACAGGTCTTGGCGCCGCTTCAGCCGGTTTAGGCTCAGGGCTAGCAGCTTGTTTGGGTGCTTCTAATTGCTGATTACCGTTGTTAGCTTGGCTGTGAGCATTAGTCTGAGACTCCGGGCGTTCGGTTCTTTCCGCTCTTTCTGCAAAATCACCGTCATAAGAACGAGGGGCCGGACGCGATTCGTCGTTGCTTGACCCGGTTGCTTCATTTGAAGCATTTGAATCGCCTTCCGTTTCAGGTTTTTTGTAGTTGGGGTTACGTGGCCTTCTACGGTTCGGTCCTCTTCTGGCATTGTTTCTTTTTGGGTGTTCCCGCTCACCGGCAACGCTAGGAGGAGAAACTTCCGGCGCAGTTGCAATCACCTCAACAACTTCGGCCGCTTCAATTTTTATGTCTTCGGCTTTTGTTGCGGGCATATTAGCTGTGTCGAGATTGCGCTTTACGTTTCTGCCTTGACCGCGCGGAGGACGGTTTTGACGAGGTGACTCTGCATTTTGTTCGGGTTTTGGCTTAGGTGCTTGTCCTTGTTCCAGTGTTTGAACTTGCTCTTTATGACCATTATGACCGTTTTGGGCGCGCCCACGGCCGCGTCCGCGTCCGCGTCCTCTTTCCTGGCTTTGTCCCTGACCTTGTCTGTTGTCCCTGCTTTTGCCCGGCTGGCTTTCGTCAGTCGGTCTGGTTCTTTCAGGAAGTTGGGTTGCCGTTGCTTTTGGCGCTGCGCTGGAGCCTATCAGTTTATGCCAGAAGCGTTGGATCAGGCTGGCTGACTCGCTTTTATTTTGAACAGGGGCGGGAGAATCATGCAGGAATTCCTTGACCGCCGGTTTTATCGCGCTCGGTTTTACTTGCTGGGCAAATTCAGGGATAGTGATGTCTTCTGCCTTGATCTGTAAGTAGCTGGCTTTACCGTTCTCGCCGGCTTCTTTTTCCTTGATGCGCTCAATGTCGTAGGCCGGTGTTTCCAAATGCTTGCTGGGCAGAATCACGATGCCGACCTTCAGTCGGTTTTCAATCTGCTCAATGGCGCTACGCTTTTCATTTAACAGGAAAGTCGCGCATTCAATAGGCAAATGGGCAATCACTTTCTCCGTACCTTTTTTCATCGCTTCTTCTTCAAGAATACGCAGTACGGACAGTGCGACCGATTCTACATTGCGAATGCTGCCTTGGCCTTTGCAGCGCGGGCACGGCAGTTGCGTGGAGTCGCCGAGCGATGGACGCATTCTTTGCCTGGACATTTCCAGCAGGCCGAAACGCGAAATGCGGCTGGTCTGAATGCGGGCGCGGTCGATTTTAAGCGCGTCGCGCAGATGATTTTCAACGGCTTTCTGGTTCTTGTTAGACATCATGTCAATGAAGTCGATAACAAACAGGCCGCCCAAATCGCGCAGCCTTAGTTGGCGGGCAATTTCATCGGCCGCTTCCAGGTTGGTATTCAGCGCGGTTTCTTCAATGTCGCTGCCTTTGGTGGCGCGTGCGGAGTTGATGTCGATCGAGGTCAACGCTTCGGTGTGGTCGATGACGATCGAGCCGCCTGATGGCAGTGAAACTTCACGACCGTAAGCCACTTCAATTTGGGATTCAATCTGGTAACGGTTAAACAGGGGAACGGCATCCTGATACAGTTTTGCCTTGGGCAAAAAGTGCGGCATGACTTGCTTCAAGAAATTTTGCACCAGTTTGAAGGCGTCTTCGCTGTCGATCAGAATCTCGTCAATATTGCCGCGCAAATGGTCGCGCAAAGCCCTGATGATAACGTTACTTTCCTGAAAGACCAGGAACGGCGCCGCGTGCTCTTCGGCAGAGCGTTCTATGGCTTCCCAGAGTTGCAGCAAATAATTCAAGTCCCATTGCAATTCTTCAACGTTTTTGCCGCATCCGGCCGTTCTAACAATGAGTCCCATGCTTTCAGGAATCTCAAGCGCCGCCATCACTTCGCGCAGGTCGCTACGGGTGTCGCCTTCTATGCGCCGCGAAATACCGCCGGCTTTAGGGTTGTTGGGCATCAACACCAGATAGGTGCCGGCCAAACTGATATAGGTGGTTAAAGCTGCGCCTTTATTGCCGCGTTCTTCTTTTTCAATCTGAACAACGATTTCCTGGCCTTCTTTAATCAGGTCTTTGATGGCAGGGCGACGGCCATCGTTTTCGACGCCATCTTGTAGTTGACGGTAGAGCGGAGAGATTTCTTTGAAAGGTAAAAAGCCGTGTTTTTCAGCGCCGTAGTTTACAAAGGCGGCCTCTAAGCTGGGTTCTACGTGGGTTACTATCCCTTTGTAAATGTTTGACTTTTTTTGTTCTTTCGAAGGTACTTCTATGTCAAAATCATATAGTTTTTGACCGTCTACCAAAGCGACTCGCAGTTCTTCAGGCTGCGTAGCGTTGATAAGCATTCTTTTCATTCAATATTCCTTGTTGTGTCCTGCTCCATGGCCAGATTTTACTGAACAGACTGGTTTGGGTCATCGTGTTTGTGTAGGGCTACTAAAGCACTTCTACATATCTTAGTTTTTACGGTTTTGTGTTCCGTTTCTGCGTGTTGTTATTGGTATCCCGCTCTTTACTTAGGCGAAGATCAGGGATAGCTGCACGGGCAGAGTCTAAGCAAATAAATATTCTTTTTCAGTCTTGGTTGTAAATTCCGTCTTAAACAGGAGTTATAAATCGTTCGTCTAGGGTCGAACGATGAACCCGAAAATCTTACAATGATGAGTCAGCCTGGTGATCCAGCGCCGTTTTAATCATCATCGAGTAGTGCTCAAGGCAGTCTCGTTAGCGAAAATAGCAGAGCAAAAGCATGTTTTTTTATATTAAAAACTTACTTAATATAGCAACCTTATTACTATACATCAATTTAAAGAATCAATCATAAGCAGATGCTGGTATTATTTACACTATGAATAGTGAAGAAAAAACCGTAACCCCCAAAGTTCAACTGATAGAAATTACCGAAGAGAATTGCGATCAACGATTGGACAACTTTTTAATTGCCCGCTTAAAGGGCGTGCCTAAAAGCCGAATTTACCGGATCGTCCGTAAAGGCGAGGTAAGGGTCAATAAAGGACGCGTCGATGTCAAATACCGCCTGGCTACAGGCGATATCGTCAGAATTCCTCCGGTCAGAGTGGCCGAACGCAGCGAAGAATCGTATGTGCCTCAGGGTTTGCAAGCGGCATTGCAGCAGGGGATTTTATTTGAAGACGAAGGCTTTTTGATCGTCAACAAGCCGGCCGGTTATGCCGTGCATGGCGGCAGCGGCGTCAGTTCCGGCATTATCGAAGGGTTGCGCTTGCTAAGACCCGAGGCGCGCTTTTTAGAGCTGGTGCATCGACTCGATAAAGATACCTCCGGCTGTCTGATGATTGCTAAAAAACGTAGTGCTTTGAAGCTCTTGCATGAGCTGTTTCGCGACGATGACATCCACAAGACTTATCTGGCCTTGCTGGCCGGGCAATGGGCCAGGAAAAAATTGATAGTCAACGCGCCCTTGCTAAAAAATGTCAGCAAAGGCGGTGAGCGTATGGTTGTGATCAGCCAATCCGGCAAAGAGGCGGAGACGCTGTTTCGGCGCTTGAAGTTATTTAACGATTCGACGTTGGTTGAGGCTTCGCCCAAGACCGGACGCACCCATCAAATCCGCGTTCACGCCGCCAGTCTTGGGCATCCGATCGTCGGCGACGAGCGTTATGGACTGGATGAAATTAACCGCAAATTTAAAACCCGAGGCTATAAGCGCATGTTCCTGCATGCGGAAAAGTTGAAGTTTCAGCACCCGGTTACCGGCGTGCAGCTAACCATTCTGGCGCCATTGCCACAACAATTGGAAGATTTGTTAAAAAATGAAGAACAGGTTTGATTTAATCATATTCGATTGGGACGGGACCCTGATCGACTCGATAGACTGGATCGCACATTGCCTTCAAACGGCAGGGAAACAATGCGGATGCGGCATTCCGGAAACTCAGGCTGCGAAAGATGTCATCGGCTTGAGCATCAGAAACGCTTGTGCCAAGCTGTTTCCCGGCGCCGACGAGCAAACGCTGACGCAATTAACCGATTGTTATCAGCAAACTTATTTATCAAGACAGCTCAGCCGCGAAGACTTGTTTCCCGGCGTTTACGAGATGTTGGTGGAATTGAAACAAACAGGCTATCGACTGGCTGTTGCTACCGGCAAAACCAGGACGGGCTTGCAGGAAGCATTACAGGCGACCGGTACCGAAGAGCTGTTCTGCATAACTCGTTGTTCCGATGAAACCGCGTCTAAACCGGATCCGTTGATGCTGCATCAGATCATGCAGCATACCAATGCGGCAAACGACCGTAGTTTAATGGTAGGAGATTCCACTCATGACTTGCAAATGGCGATGAATGCCCAAATATCATCCATAGCGGTGTCGTGCGGAGCTCATCCGGAGGACATATTGCAGCAATATAGCCCGTTGATGTGCTTACAGCAGCCTGCGGAATTATTGAATATTATTAGAGGTTAATAAGGTATGGATAATCAGAACAAACCAGAAGTTACACAGCAATCCGGCTGGGAACGCGAGGTTATTGAAAAGTTGGCTCTGGCGGCCGTTACCGAGCAAACCAGGGCAAGGCGTTGGAGCGTTTTTTTTAAGAGCCTGATGTTTGCGTATTTGATCGTCGTGCTCGGCTTGGCAATGTATCCAAAGTTTAGCCAGAATATTGGCGTTGACAGTAAAGATCACACCGCTGTTATCGATGTGGTCGGCATGATTGCCGAAGGCAAAGATGCCAACGCCGACAGCATTATCGAAAGCTTGAGAAATGCCGTCAAAGACAAGCACACCAAAGGTATTATCCTGCATGCCAATTCGCCTGGCGGCAGTCCTGTGCAGTCGTCTTATGTGTATGAGGAAATCAAGAAAATTAAAAAAGAACATCCTGACTTGCCGGTTTATGCCGTAGTCAGCGATATTTGCGCATCAGGTTGTTATTTTATCGTTTCGGCCAGCGACAAAATTTTTGTCAATCCTTCCAGTCTGGTAGGTTCTATAGGCGTATTGATGGATGGCTTTGGTTTTGTGGACGGCATGCAAAAACTGGGCGTAGAGCGTCGGCTATTTACGGCAGGCGAGCATAAAGCCATGCTTGATCCTTTTTCGCCCTCCAAAAAAGAGGAAGCGCATTATGTACAAAGTCTGTTGAATCAAGTGCATCAGCAATTTATCAGCGCGGTTAAAGCCGGCCGCGGCGACAGGCTTAAGGAAGATCCCGATATGTTTTCAGGTTTGGTTTGGACAGGCGAAGAAGGCGTGAAATTGGGCATCGTTGACGGCGTGGGCAATCAGGATTATGTTGCCAAGGAATTGATTGGCGCAGAAACCCTGGTTGATTTCAGTCGGCAGGAACAGCTGCTCGATAAAATCGCAGGCAAGTTGGGAGCTTCTTTCGGGCAAGCGATCAGCAGCCTGGTTCAGGGAGCGTCGTTACGCTAAAGATTCAGTGTTGATTCAGGGGGATGGGTTAAAATTTTTGTCGCTCGATAGATTAGAAAGATGAATTTCCGCTAGTTAGCGAAGCGTTCGAACAAGCCGGAAAAAGCATAAACTTTGCGGTAAATGGAAAGTTAAAAATTTGGTTAATTGCCCCAGGCTCTGGATTGTCCATGAGAAATTTGATTAGAGTAGTTATAGTTGCCTTGTTGTTTTCCACTAGCTGTTTTGCAGAGAACAACCAGCTGGCATACGTCAATTTGGACGAAGCAACTAAACAAATAATCGACGGCACCTACAATAAGGTGCTGGGCGCGCAAACAGAAATCATTGATGGCAGAGAGGTGCACGTCATCAAAGTGCTGACGCCTGATGGGCGTATCCAATATTTCAAAATTGACGCGGAAACAGGTCAGTTAGTCAGTTAATCTCACGCATAAACAGATAAAAACATGCGCATTCTAGTTGTAGAAGATGAAGTAAAACTCTGCGAACAAATTCAGCAGTTCTTTGCCGATAAAGGTTTTGCCGTTGATACCGCGCATACCGGTCAAGACGGCTATTACATGGGTAAGGAATATCCGATTGATGCGGCCGTAATCGACATTGGCCTGCCGGATTTTTCCGGCATCGAACTGATCAAGCGCCTGCGCAAAGACAAAGTAACTGTCCCTATCCTGATTTTAACCGCCCGCAGCCGCTGGCAGGAAAAAGTAGAGGGCTTGGAAGCCGGAGCGGATGATTATCTGGTTAAGCCGTTTCATTATGAAGAGTTGCAGGCCAGGATTAACGCCCTGATAAGACGCTCGGCCGGGGTGGCTCATCCGGTCTTAACCCACGACAACATTGAACTGGATACCGTGGCTCAGGAAGTCACCGTGTCCGGCGTCAAACAGGAACTAACGGCTTACGAATACAAGGTGCTGGAATACCTGATGTTTCGAAAAGGCGAGGTGGTTTCAAAGTCCGTTTTGACCGCGCATATTTACGATGAAGACTTTGACCGGGACAGCAATGTTCTGGAGGTTTTTATCGGCCGATTGAGAAAAAAACTTGATCCCGACGGTACGCGCAAGCCTATTGAAACTTTACGTGGTCGAGGCTACCTGATTCCTGCCAAACACGATTGATTCGATTCTCGAATAATGTTTCTTATTAATGAAAGCAAGGCTTTTGCTGAGTGTTTATTAAGAAACTTATGATCCCCAAACTCTCCCTACAGGCTTTGAATGCAGGTTAAATCATTAAGCGTTCGATTACTGCTTTCAGCCGGGCTGGTGCTTGCCGCATTTTTCGCGCTGGCTTCGGTGGTGCTTGAGCAGGGCTTCCGAGAAAGCGCCGAACAAGCCTTAAAGGAAAAGCTGCAAGTTCATGTGTATTCGCTGCTATCGGCCGCAGAGCTAAAAAATTCCGGTGATCTCAGCATGCCGAATGGTTTGCCCGAGCCCCGTTTCGCAACGCCGGGTTCCGGCCTTTACGGCTTTATCCATTCGACAAAAAAAAATCCTGTCTGGCGTTCGCCATCGGCCATAGGGCTGAATGTAACGCCGCCACCGGAATTAAGCGCTGGCAATTCCGCATTTTTGATGGCTGAGCACGAGCGTTACGCGCTGCATTACGCGGTCATCTGGAAAAATGTCGTCGGTGTCGAACGCGAATACGTTTTTACCGTAACTGAAGATGCCCAGTTTGTCAGTAGTCAGGTGGAGCAGTTTAGAAAAACCTTAAGAGTCTGGTTATTGGCTCTGGGCTTGGTGTTGATATTGATTCAGTTGATTTTGTTGCGTTGGGGCATAAAGCCTTTACGGGTTATCGTAAAAGACCTGGCGGCGATAGAAAAAGGACGCAAAACCCATTTGGACGGGGACTATGCAACGGAACTGGAAGGTCTGGCCGGCAATCTCAACGCTTTCATAAACAGTGAGCGGGCGCATCTGGAGCGTTACCGTAACGCTTTGGCGGACCTGGCGCACAGCCTGAAAACACCGCTGTCGATATTACGCGGCTGCGCCGATTCTTTTAGCGCTAATAAGGAGACGGTAAAAGAGCAGATTTTGCGTATGGATGAAATCGTCGAGTATCAATTACAGCGAGCTGCCGCAAAGGGCGAGCATAAAACCGTCGGAGCGGTGGATTTATCTGCAATTATAGAAAAAACCGCCGCATCGCTGGGTAAAGTGTATATCGATAAGAATATAACTTTCGATATAACCGTGCCGAAACAAAGTCTGGTTTATTGCGACGAAGGCGACCTGTACGAAATAGCCGGAAACCTGATGGATAACGCCTGCAAGTGGTGCGGTAGTGCCGTTAAAGTCAATGTTTTCCTGAATCAGAGCAAAGGCAGGCAGAATTTTGCGGTGTTGCTTGAGATTGAAGACGACGGGCCGGGAATACCTGCCGGGAAGCTGGCCGAGATTTTAAAAAGAGGCGTCCGCGCCGATGAAAATATTCATGGGCACGGCATCGGCATGGCTGTTGTTAACGAATTGGTCGGGCTGCTGGGCGGGCTGTTGGAAGGCAAAAAGAGCGAAACGCTGTACGGCATGAAATGGAGCGTTTATTTACCTTAAAGGCTTGGTTTTCTTATCGCTATAAAATCTTCACTAACGTAGCAACGGCTCCTATTGCAACAACCATTAACCCGCCTAATTTGATAATCATGCGTTGTTCAAGTTGAAGCAATCGTGCTTCCAGTCTTTCATTTAATCGTTCTTCCATGTGCTTTAGGTCTTCACGAGTAGCAACTTCGTTCAAATTCAGCTCAAAAACTTCGGCTAACGCTTCCGCTTCAGCCTCGGCTACCTTCGGCTCGGCGCCCGCTGCCTTTAGTCTATTTGCATATTTCAAAGTATCAAACGTAATTGCCGCCATAATTCGGTTTTCCTTTTGTTAAATCTGGCCGAAGTATAACACAACAAAAACTCGCTGCTTTTCGGCACCAGAGCTTTTTTAATGGTCATTTATTTAAAATTTAGTTCCGTAGAGTGGACGCCGCGCACCATTTACAGAGAATTCATCAGCATCATAAAGGTGCTCTATGTGTTCCTGTCCGGTTTAGGACGCCTGTTTCAACATTCCCAATCCGTTAGGCTTTTTGACCACCTGTAGCTGGGCTTTAAAGCGTTTTTGAACGCCTTCGACATGGGAAATAACGCCGACGGTTTTTCCGTGGGTATGCAGGCCTTCAAGAGTGCTGATAACGGTATAAAGCGTTTCCGAGTCCAGGTTGCCAAAGCCTTCGTCGAGAAATAGCGAATCCACGGACTTGCCGTTATTGGCTAATTCCGAAAGCCCCAGCGCCAGCGCCAAACTCACCACAAAACTCTCTCCGCCGGACAGTGTCCTGGGTAGTCGGCGGACATTGCCTTGGTAAGTATCTTCAATGTCCAATGCCAAGCCCTGCTCACTGGGTATTTGCCGCAGATAATAACGGCCGCTGACTTTTTCCAGTACGGCATTGGTTTGGGACAGCAGCCGATCGGCTATCCGTTGTTGAACCCGGCGACGAAAAGCCATGCCGCTTTCCTCGGCTATTTGAGCGGCTTCCGCGTTACACAGGCGGACAATTTCTTGTTGATCCTGCAATTGAGCCAGAATCGTATCGGCCTTTTCTCTAAATTGTTTTTGTTCGTCCAACAGCCGTTCCAGACGTTGGATTTCAAGATTGGCTATCGCCAGTTTTTCGGTTACGCTTTTCAGTTGGGCGGCGAGTTGTTCCGGACTTGATTCAGTTGCAACCAGCATACTGTCTGCCGCCAGTTCGAGCCGGCTCTTTTCCAGTTCTATGGCTTTTGCATCAATTTCCTGTTCCAGTTCTGCCAGGTGCCGTTCCAGCTCCGGCTGGTGCTGCAACAGCTCCAGCGTTTGAGTTAGCTCATGCAGGCTGGTAAATGGCGTTCCCTGCATCTTGTCTTGCAATAACCGCTTTAATACGTCGAGCTCGGCTTCCTGTCTGCTGATAATCTGTTCCTTGTCGGCAATCAGTTTTTGCTTTTCAATCAAGGCTAAATGCAGGCCGACGATTTCCTCGTTTTGTAATTGTCGGTTGTAACGCGCAAGCTTTTCATCATATGCGGCTATTTCAACCTGGCAATGGTCTGCTTTCGCCTTCAATGCTTCCAGTTCCTCGGTTAAGCTTTTTTGACGGAAAACATAGCTTTGATAATCCTGGCGGCGCGCATTTAGCCGGTCAAACAAGGCATCTTCTTTGCCTTTGGCCGGCATTTTTTCGCCTAGCAAGGCTAATTGCGCAACGACCTCGTCGGCCAGTTGTTGCTCTTCCTGCTGGCGGGCAATCAATGCGGCATCATAGTCGATCTCTTCCTTAGGACGGTCCCGCCGTTCGGCATCCAGTTGCCGGGAGTTTAGCTGCAAGCGTTCGGCAGTGGCTTCGCCCTTGGCGATTAAAGCTTCCAGCTGTTCGATACCGGACTGTTTTTTTCGATAATCGGCAATTACGCCGGTAATGGTTTTTAATTCGCTGATTTCGGTGCTTAGCCGATGTTGCAGCAAGCGCAATTTATCGATTCTCAGATCTTCGCTGGCCGTATTAAGCCGGTTGCACAAAGTTTGCCATTGAGACTTGATCTTGATCTGCTCTGTCTGGTTGGCTTGGTTTTTTTCGGACTGTTTTTGCGTGGCTTTAAGCTGTTGTTCCAGCTTACCGGACGCTGCCATTAAAGCTTTTATTTTCGCTTTCTGATCCGTTAGCGCCTGTTGAGAATTGCCCACTCTCGGCGGATGCTGGACATAGGGATGCTTTGGGGAGCCGCATAAAAAACAAGGCTCGCCGTCAACAAGATGCTGCCGGTCCGGGGCCATTTTGCGCAGTAACGATTCACGGAAAACAGCCATTTCCAGGGTGAGCTTAATATTCTCTTCCCGGCTTACTTCCTGTTTTAATGCGGCAAGTTCAGACTCCAGCACCTCAATATCATGATTCGGCTGCTCTTTGCGGCCAAAGATGCGGAGGAATCCAAAACCGCCTTTGTTCAGTTTTTGGTAAGTGACAGCCAGATTGTAGAGTGCCCGAAAGTCATTAACCCGTTCTTGCTGCTCTTGACGAAACTCCTCAAGCTCAGCCAGATTTTTGCCTTGCGCCAACTCTTCCAGCGCCTTTTTTGCCAGCGGTAATTTGTGTTTTAATTCGGCAATTCTTTTATTTTCCTGCGCAATAGCCGATTCGTTGTTTTTCAGCGATGCCGCAGCATTATTGGACCACTTGGCGAATGATTTTTGTTTTTCTTTCAGCTCGACCAGTTCAGCCCGGAGCTTTTTTAATCGGCCTGTTTCGGGAAAACTTGCCAGCAAAGATTCATCGGCGACATGCTCTTCCAGCCATTTGGACACATTGGCGAGATTGGCTGTTTTATCATCAATCTGCACGTCTAAAGATTGCCATAAGTCTGATTCCGACTGCCGCTGAGCAGTAATCTGGCCTATTTGGGCTTTGATTTCGGATATGGCTCGCCCTTGTTCCTCGGCTGATTTATGCGGCAATCCATCCGGAGTCGTCTTATCTGCGCCGACATGGTCTTGTATCTGCTTAAGTTCGCTACGAAAGTCTTCCAGTGTTTCTTTACCCTGATGAATTTCGTGCTTTTTTTCCTTAATAGCCAGCACATCATCTTGAAACAGCCGTGCATCCTGGACCGTGGTCAGCTGATCCAGCTTTTGCTGCTCGCTTTCTGACAGCGTTTTGATTTGTTGCAGACTTTTTTCCTGGTCGGCAATCCGGTTTTGCAGAGTTAGCGCATCTTGCAACGAGTCCAACTGCTGCTTCAGATTGCTTTGCTCCTCCTTCAGCTCGGTTGTTTGGTCAATGAAATCGATCAGGTCATGTTCGCAGGCTTCCAGTTTTTCCGGTTCGATGATGGGTATAACCGATAAATCCTGGTTTAAATAGTCCAGGCGTTGCTGCGCGTCGGCGGCTTTTTTATCAACTTCGCTTTTATAGTCCGCGTAAATGTCAGTGCTGATGATTTTTTCCAGAATGTCCATGCGCTCACTGTCCAGCGCGTTCAGGAATGCGTCAAAATCGCCCTGCGCCAACAATATTGAGCGGGTGAAGTTACGAAAATTCATCCCGGTGATTTCAGTAATGCGCGCACAGACTTGTTGGGATGTGGTTGCCAATACCTCGTCGTCACTCAAACGGGTCAATTTCATTTCGGGTGGCATTAATTCGCCATCAGGATCCGCATCACGCCGTTGGGCATGCCAACTGGACCGGTATTTCACCTTATCCAGGGCAAATTCAATTTCCGAAAAACACTCGACCGTGTGTTTGGTCATTACATGTCCGGCAGGACGGTCGAAACGGAAAGTCTCGCCATACAAGCCCAGCGTAATGGCATCTAAAATACTGGATTTTCCCGATCCGTTAGGGCCGGTAATGGCAAAAACCCCGGTATCTGAAAAAGGCGACTGTTCAAAATCGATCCGGCTCTCGCCTTCCAATGAGTTGATATTTTTAAAATGAATATTAAGTATTTTCATTGGCTGACGAATTTGCTCTGCAACAGCTGGAGATTTTCAAATAAGGCATTATAACGCCGTCTGTCGATTTTTTCCCAACCTATGCGATAGGCCGTAATAACCGGCAAATATAATGCTCAAAACAAAGCGGCACAACCTGAATCTTTTGAAAAATTGGATGAAAGCCATGTGCGGTAAAATCCGGAAATTGAAATATTCGTTTATAGCCGAGCGGTAAGTACATGCATAAGAAACATCTGCTAAAATGGAGCAAGGAGGAAATTTAATGCTGAAAAAAACTTTACGTTGGCTGCTGACCTTGATTTACAAGGTTGAAGTTAGAGGGCTGGATAACTATAAAAAAGCCGGAAAACGTGTCCTGATCATATCCAATCACACATCCTTTCTGGACCCGTTACTGTTGGGTGTATTTCTACCCGATGACATCACTTTTGCGATCAATACCCAGATTTCCGAGCGCTGGTGGCTAAAGCCTTTTTTAAGGTTATCCCGCGTCTTTCCAATGGATCCGACCCATCCTTTGTCACTGAAGGATTTGATTCATCATCTGCAGAAAGATACCCGTACTGTTATTTTTCCTGAAGGCCGCATTACCGTGACCGGCTCGTTGATGAAAATCTACGACGGCACCGGCATGGTCGCCGATAAATCTGAAGCGGCCATATTGCCGGTACGCATTGAAGGGGCCGAATACACGCATTTTTCCAGATTGCGCAATATCGTACGCCTGCGCTTATTTCCCAAAATCACGATCCAGATTTTGCCTCATACCTTCGTTACGCATCCTGAAGGCTTAACAGGCAAGAACCGCCGTAAATACAGCGGACATGTCCTGGCCGATATTATGACCGAGATGATGTTTGCGACCAGTCATTACCGGCAGACCATTTTCGCCAGCCTGCTTGAAGCACGCAAAATCCATGGCGGCAAACATAGGGTTGCCAACGATATGGAGCGCAAGCCGTTATGTTATGACGATTTAATCACCCGCTCGATCATTATCGGCAATGTTTTAAAGAAGACGACAGCCGAGCGGGAAAATGTCGGGGTTTTCTTGCCCAATTCGACCAAAACCCTGGCGGTTATTTTGGGCTTGCAGCTTTATGGCCGGGTACCGACCATGCTGAATTTTTCGACCGGCTCGGCCGGAATGATTTCCGCTTGTAATACAGCGCAAGTCAAAACCGTTTTGACATCCCGTCGTTTTATAGAAATGGCTAAGTTAAACGACGATGCCGAGCACTTGGGCGAACAGGTTCAACTGGTCTATCTGGAAGATTTGGCCGGACGTCTGTCGGCATGGGATAAATTTCAGGGCTTGGTGCAATGCAAAACCGCCAATATCTGGTACAAACACACCCAATACAGTCCAGATAGCCCGGCGGTGGTTTTATTTACTTCCGGTTCTGAAGGCATGCCCAAAGGGGTTGTGCTGTCCCATGCCAATATCTTATCCAACCTTAAACAATTGGAAGCGCGGATCAATTTTAATGCGCGCGATGTGGTGCTCAACTTTTTGCCGATGTTTCATTCGTTCGGCTTTACCGTCGGCACGATGCTGCCGATACTGCATGGCATGACCACCTTTTTCTATCCAACCCCTCTGCATTTTGCGGTGATTCCTGAAATCGCTTATGAAACCAGCGCCACCATCATGTTCGGTACCAATACCTTTTTAGCCGGTTATGCTAAAAAAGCCCACGCCTATGATTTTTTCAATATGCGTTATGTCGTTGCCGGAGCCGAAAAGTTGCAGGAAACCACCCGGCAGCTTTGGATGGACAAATTTGGCATACGCATTCTGGAAGGTTACGGTGTCACCGAAACGACACCTATTGTCTCTGTGAATACGCCGATCGACTATAAAGCCGGTACTGTAGGGCGGTTTATGCCGTCTATGGAATACAAATTGGAGCCGGTTGATGGCATTGACGATGCAGGAAGGCTTCATCTAGCCGGGCCCAATATCATGCGGGGTTACCTGCTGCCCGAAAATCCAGGCAAACTGGTGCCGCCCAAATCGATTTACGGCGAAGGCTGGCATGACACCGGCGATATTGTACATGTCGATAATGAAGGTTTTCTCAGCATACGCGGCCGCAGCAAACGCTTTGCCAAAGTCAGCGGTGAGATGGTCTCCTTAACCGCCGTAGAGCAGTTGGCGACCAATGCCTGGCCGGATGCGCACCATGCTGTCATCAGTCTGCCGGATCCCAAAAAAGGCGAGCAGGTTGTTTTGGTCACCACTCAAAAGCAGGCGACTATTCATGACTTGGCGGCGGCATCTAAAGGCGTGGCTCATATCCTAATGCCCAAGAAGATTTTGATTGTTGATGCGATTCCGGTGATGGCGTCCGGTAAAACCAATTACAGAGCGGTTACTGAATTGGCAGCCGGTAAAGTCTCTTAAAGAATTTGATAAAAAGGAATTTATAAGTGATTCATCCAGGGAAAAAAATTGCAGTACTCATTGACGCGGAGAACACTCAACAAAACGCCCTTGTAGCGATTATTACCGAGCTATCTAAATATGGTTACATTATTGTTAAAAGAGCTTATGGCGATTGGAGTAGTCTGACGTTAAAAAATTGGAAAACGCCGATGAATGAATTGGCAATTCAGCCAATTCAGCAATTCGCTTACACAACAAGGAAGAATTCTTCTGATGCTGCAATGATTATTGATGCGATGGATCTGCTGTATTCAGAAAAGTTCAATGCGTTTGCATTAATCTCTAGTGACAGTGATTTTACAAAGCTTGCTACACGACTGAAAGAATCACACATTCATGTCTATGGTGTCGGAGAACGAAAAACGCCAATTGCCTTTCGGAATGCTTGTGATGATTTTATTTATATTGATGTTTTGAAAACATTAGATACAGATACAGAAAAAACTGACTCTTTAAAAACAGAAGAACCGAAGCAAGTAAAAGAAAAACAAAGTCAGCTTTCTCGCCAACAGCTTTGCCAAAATACTAAGCTGATGAATATTTTGCGCAATGCTGTCAATGAATGCAGTAATGAAGAAGGCTGGGCAGAATTGGGGGTTTGCGGTTCACTAATCAAAAGACAGCACCCTGATTTTGATTCCAGGAATTTTGGTTATGCCAAACTATCAAATCTTATAGAAACAACAGCTTTGTTCGAAATGAAGAAGGTTGCTATGAAAGGAACTAGTGCTTTCAAACTCTTCTACAGAGATAAAAAGAAGAAATAAAGATTGAACGCTAAATTCTCGTCTACTTCAATGCCATTACAATGAACAAACAAATCTATCCATTACTGATCGCCCAGTTCTTATCCGCATTTGCCGATAACGCTATTTTGTTTACGGTGATTGCGATGGTGATGCAGTCTACACAGCTGGCAAGCTGGTATGTTCCGGCTTTGCAGAGCGCTTTTTTGGTTGCTTTCGTGATACTGGCTCCGTGGGTGGGCGGGTTTTCCGATAATCATCCCAAAGCCAGGGTGTTAATTATCGGCAATCTGATTAAAGCGGTGGGCGCGGCATTATTACTATGCAAAGTCGAGCCGTTGCTTGCTTACTGTGTGGTTGGCGTGGGTGCGGCCATTTACAGTCCGGCAAAATACGGCATTCTGCCGGAACTGACAGGGCACGAAATGCTGGTTAAGGCGAACAGTTGGATTGAAGGCTCCACTATTCTGGCTATCCTGCTGGGCATGGTGATAGGCGCGAAAGTGGCCGATTATTCGATAGTCTGGGCATTAACCGGAACTATCGCCATTTTTATCATCTCCGCGTTGACCTCTTTATTTTTGCCGGCGGGCGTCGTCAAAAAAACGGCTCCGGGTTCGAAACTGCTGATGTTTTGGCGGGAAATAAGATTGTTTTTTACCACGCCACGATCACGCTTTGTGATTCTTGGCGGCTCTTTGTTTTGGGCCGCTGCGGCAACATTAAGAGTGATTATCGTTGCTTGGGCTCCGCTGATTTTATTGTCAAAAAATGCATCCGAAATCGCTGAGCTGACATTATTTATCGCTATCGGCATCATAGCCGGATCGGCCTTGGTGCCGGGATTGATTCCGCTGGAACACTTACGCCGCGCAAGAATCCCCGCTTATTTAATGGCTCTATTTATTTTCGGGCTGAGTTTGACAGACAGCATCTGGCCGGCCCGGTTCGCGCTGTTTTTTACCGGAGCCATGGGCGGTATGTTTATCGTTCCCGTTAATGCGGCGTTGCAGGAACTGGGGCAACAAAGCATCGGCAGCGGCAGTGCCGTTGCTTTGCAGGGATTTTTCCAGAATCTGACCATGCTGACCGCAGTCGGCAGCTATACCTATGCCGCATCGCAAAATGTTGATCCTGTTTTAGCGATGCTGAGTTTGGGTATGCTGGTTTTTCTGGCTACTTTTCTGGTATCGCTGCATTTGCCGGATGATCAGGCTGGAAAGCTCGGTCGAATCTAAAATTGGTTGTTGCGGCTGAAGTGGTTTTTCCTGAATTAACCCGCCTTATTCAGTATTACGCCCGAGCTGATTGCGGCGGCTTTACCTCGGCTCTCGTTGACTTTGAGCAGCAAGACCAGGCCGACGATGAAGAATGTCAATGTCGACAGCAATGACATCCGGTGGTTGCCATGGCTCCAGTAATTTATCAGGCCGTAGCTCAACGGGCCTATTATGGCCGAAAAGCGATTGACCAAGCCCCATAGGCCTAAAAATTCTCCCGCCCGCTCAGTCGGTGAAAATTTACTGACCAAAGCACGCCCGACAGCCTGGCTTGCGCCCATCGCCAGACCGATAATGTTTCCGGCTATCCACATATGCGCGGGCTGGTCGGCAACTAACGCCACCATCACCGCAACAATCCAGATAAGCAGGGTAATGGCCAATGTGGGAACCGATCCGATGCGGTCTTGTAAATGTCCGCAGATAAAAGCCCCGACGGCGGCAGTCACATTAACGACCATAATCAGCATAATCAACGATGGGGTATCAAAGCCCATGACTTCCCGCGCATAAACGGCGGACAGAACCACCACGGTGCTAACCCCTGACTGGTAGACACCGAGTGTTATTAAAAACCAGAGCAAGTCGCGAAAGCGGGCCGCTTCTTTAAAGGTATGCGCCAGCCGGGCATAACTTATCTGTAGATTTGACAGCCCCTGGGTTAGCGCAACGGGCATTGCCCGTTCACGTAGCCAAAGAAAGGTGGGGGTAGCCGTCATTGCAAAGATGGCGGCGGTGATCAATAACGTAACAGGAACAAAATGAGTTTCCGGCAGCCCCTGCTGTTTGGCCCAAGTAATGTAGGCCAGACAAATCCCTAATGTCAGCAAGCCGCCCAAATAGCCCAGACTCCAGCCATAACCGGACATTTTGCCCATATTCTTCTCCGCTACGATCTCCGGCAGAAACGCCGCAATCAGGTTTTCGCCGAAGGCGAACATGACGGCTGACAGGGTAACCATCATCATCCCCAGTCCTATATCGCCGGGCCCGACTATTGCCAGCAAGGCCGTCGATAAGATACAGCCCACAGAGGAAATCAGCAGGAAGCGTTTCTTGCAAGCCCGTTGATCGGCAATTGCGCCTATCAGCGGTCCGCCGATCATGACTATCAAATTAGCGATGCCAATCGCCAAAGACCAAAGCAGGGTTGATAAACCGGGGGTAGCGTCTTGGGCGGCACCGGCAACCACGCCAACAAAATAGGCGCTGAATATAGTGGTTTGCACCACCGTGGTATAACCGGAGTTGGCAAAATCATACAAAGCCCAGGCCAGCAATTCCTTGCGGCTTGCATGGCCGATTAGCCGGCTGTCTTGGTCAGTAAACGGTTTATTTTGATCGCTGTTCATATCTGAATCCTGTCACAATCGCTAGTGTTATCCCCCTCCGCTATATATAAGGAGAATATTATTTTCGGTATTGAAGTGTATCAGTTCCATGACTCCGGATGGTAAGTCGTACGGTAACTTCAACTTTTTAGCACGGCTCGATAGAGACGATATGTTAGTTTTATTGCCAATACCGGGCTACAGAAATTCGAATAAAAAACATCCGATTTTGTAAGTCTTTTTTTAAATCTTGCTATGCTATTGGCAGTATACAGTTATACTTTGCGCACTTTAGTTGGCGAAAAAAATAGACCTTTTATCGAAATGCTTAAGCTGAGCTTGTATGCGCTCTGAGCTGTTTTTCAACGTATTTGTATCAGCCGGATAATCAGCAAAAACAACAACGGCTAATGAAACCAGAATAATAATAAGGAACGTATAGAGATGAAGTTATTTGAACTCGGAAAAATCACCATGACCCCATCGGCCATTTCGATTATAGCTAACTATAAGGTGGCTATTGGCGATTTGCTGGATAGGCATGAAAGAGGTGATTACGGGGATGTGTCAGAGGTGGATTGGCGTCAGAATACGTTTGCGTTGCTGCCTGAATCGGTGGAAAGAATAATGTCGGTTTATAACATTAAAAATGAAAAACTATGGGTTATCACAGACCCGGACCGAAAAATAACAACACTATTAACAGAGGACGATTTCTAACGATTCGTTTTTTCTTATTTCCGAAATTTATAGAATGGGTCGAATAAGGAAGTCCATCGCCTTCGATTGATGGGTTCCATTGTATTCAACATATCCGACAAGCTTCAGCCTGTCCTATGATTCTGAATAATTACACAACAAAGTGTATCGATGGAGTACAAGACTGTATGTTTGCGTGGTTTAACGATTTACTGATTAGTTCTAGCAATTTTATGCCTCACGGCGCTTGTTATCTATGGTTGCCGTCAGTCTTGTGGTTGCATGTTATTAGCGACACCATCATTGCGCTTGCCTATTATTCCATTCCGTTTGCATTATTCTATTTTGTCCAAAAACGCACCGATTTGGCTTATCGCTGGGTGTTTGTGCTGTTTGGGGCTTTTATTTTTTTATGCGGCACCATCCACCTAATCAGTTTCTGGACAATTTGGCATCCCGATTATTGGCTGGACGGCTTGATAAAACTAGCCACGGCGCTCGTTTCGATAGTCACTGCCTCGTTGATTTGGCCGCTGATTCCAAAGTTATTACAACTGCCTAGCCCCCAATCCCTCCAGAACAGTGAAAGCTATCTGCTCGCTATCTTTAATGCCACGCCGGACGCCATGCTGATCAGTGATGAGCAGGGAATTATTACGATGGTCAACCAGCAGGCCGAGCGCTTGTTGGGTTACCCGATTGACGAGTTGCTTGGGTTATCGATTGAAGTATTGGTGCCGGAACGCGACTGTGTGAATCATCAGGTACTGCGGACTCAATTTGCCTCCGCAGCAGTTGCCAGGTCGATGGGTGCCGGGCGAACAGTACTGGCGCGACGGAAAGACGGTAGTTTTTTTGACGTAGATATTAGCGTCAGCCCGATTCAAACGAACCAAGGCTTGTTTTTCGCCAGCGCATTGCGAGACGTCACCTTATATAAGCAAGCCGATGCACACCTTCGCATTGCCGCTATCGCCTTCGAGTCGAATGAACCGATGGTTATTACCGACGCAAATAATATTATCCTGCAAGTTAACCAGGCTTTTACCAAATCCACCGGCTACGCAAAAGAAGAGGCCGTCGGCCAAAGAATAAATTTACTTAAATCCGGGCGTCATGGCGAGGCCTTTTATAAAGCCATGTGGGAAACTATTGAGCGCACCGGTACATGGCAGGGAGAAATTTGGGATCAGCGCAAGAATGGCGAAATTTATCCCAAATGGCTGATTATCTCGGTCGTTAGAGGAGATGATGGTGCAATCACCCATTATGTCGGCACCCATATCGACATTACAGAGCGTAAGGCTGCCGAGGAGCAGATCAAACAGCTGGCTTTTTATGATCCGCTCACCCAATTGCCCAATCGCCGGCTGTTGCATGAACGCTTGAAACACGGCATTGACGTGGAACGGCGCGACGGCAAACAGCTGGCACTGCTGATGCTTGACCTGGATCGTTTTAAATCGGTGAACGACAGCCTGGGGCATTTAGCCGGCGACGAGTTGCTGCAGCAAGTCGCGAAAAGAATCACCAACCGGTTGCGCGAAGTCGATATGGTGGCCCGTTTGGGAGGCGACGAGTTCATTGTGTTACTGGAAGATATCGCTCATCCTGAAGATGCCGCACGAGTAGCTGAAGATATCATTGCCGACTTAAGCAGGCCTTTTTGTGTGGATCAGGGCGAAGATATACAAATCAGCGCCAGTATTGGTATTAGTTTGTATCCGCAGCACGGCGGCAATCCCGAGCTGCTGATGGATCATGCCGATACGGCGCTGTATCAGGCTAAAGATGCCGGGCGCAGCTGCTTCGCTTATTTTTCGGAAGACTTGACGATTGCGGCTCGTGAGCGAATAGCGCTGGAATCGCGTTTGCGGAAAGCGATTGAGCAACAGGATCTGCGCGTTTTTTATCAGCCGCAGGTGGATATTGCCAGCGGCCGCATCGTCGGCGCCGAGGTATTGGTGCGCTGGTTGGATCCGGCCGAGGGTTTGATTCCGCCAATCCGCTTTATTCCGATTGCCGAGGAAACCGGCCTGATTCTCGCTATCGGCGAGTGGGTATTGCGGGAAACCTGCCGGCAAGGCCGGCAGTGGCTGGATGCGGGGTTGCCGGCTGTAACTTTAGCGGTCAATGTGTCTCCGCACCAGTTTCGCCGGAGCGACATTTGCGATCTGGTTGCCAGTGCGCTGAGCGACACTGGTTTTCCTGCCAGCCAATTGGAATTGGAAATAACCGAAAGCGGATTGATGGAAAATCAGGTTAACGCGACAGAGATTCTCAAATGCCTGCGTGACCAAGGGATTCGGTTGGCTATAGACGATTTTGGCACCGGTTATTCATCACTGGCTTACCTTAAACACTTTCCGTTGGATCTGTTAAAAATCGACAAGAGCTTTATCGATGACATTCCGCATCTGCAAGATGACATGGAGATTGCATCCACGATTATTGCGATGGGACATATTTTGGGCTTTAAAGTTTTGGCCGAAGGCGTGGAAACCCCCGAGCAACTGGCATTTTTGCAGGAAAAAGGCTGCGACCTGTATCAGGGCTATATTAAAAGCCGCCCCCTACCGGCGGAACAGTTTGCGGAACTATTGCGTAGAAATGACTGCGGACGTCCGATTAGTCATCAAGAAAATGCCCCTAAGTGCGCAAAGGGCCGGCTGTCCAGCCGCCTATAAAGCTTCTCACCAACAATACAACCGCGTCCTCAATATTTTTAATCGCCGCTGGGTCGAGTTCGCGGGCCAAGGATAAGCTACAGATCCCGTGGACACCGCTCCATAGCGCTTGGGCGGCCTGCTTGCCTTGTTGCGTTGAACAGTCCGGTGCCAGTTGGGTAAACTGCGTCTCGACCAAGATAAACATCTGCGTGATCTTTTCTTGATACCATTCAGGAAGCTCGGCATTTCGAACAAAAATCATGCTCCACCGGTTAAAGTTTTGGCTGGCAAACGCGACGTAAGTCTTGGCCAAATCCGCAATATATTGGTCAGGGGCGCAATGGGGCACTTGGCGCATTTGCTGGGTAAGGTCATCGACAGTGTTTGCATTGATATGCATGAGCAAATCGGCCATATTGGTAAATACCATATAAATGCTGCCGACCGTATAGCCGATTTCCACGGCAATCCTGCGCGCAGTCAGCGCCGAACAGCCTTCATTGATGATGATGTTTTCCGCCGTATCCAGCACCATTTCCCTGATTTCTTCCAGACTGTGTTTGTTTCGTCTTGCCATGTCGTATGTCTTGAGATGAAGCTCAGGTTATTTTCAGGAGTTTATTGTTTTCTGCAAAGTATTTAATTAAGAAATCCACAAACGTTGCCAATTTAGCCGGTAGAAAGCGCCTTTGCAGATAGGTCGCGTAAACCTTCAGCGACGGAATGCGAAAATCCGGCAAAATCTCTACCAGTTTGCCCTGTTCCAAATAATTCAGCACCGATAATTCAGGCGCCTGGGTTATGCCCATGCCCAAAGCGGCCGCTTGGCACAGAGCCCGGCCATTGTTTGAGGCAAAATGCCAGCTTGCCCTGAGTTTAACCTCCTTGCCACCGTCATTAAATATCCAATAATCTCTATGCGGGGTATCCATGTAATGCAGGCAGCGATGCGCACTTAATGCATCAATGGTTTGCGGTTCGCCGTATTCGGCAAGATAGTCGGGAGAGGCATAGGTACACAATCGGGTTTGTGCGATTTTACGGGCAACCACGCCCAGATCAAGCGTATCGGTGACTAAAATACACAAGTCGAAATGGCCTTCGCTTAAATTGACCGGACTGTTATGTAAGGTCATTAATACCCTGACGCCGGGATAAGCGCGCTGATATGCGTCGACGACGGGCACCATATACAGTCCGCCAAAATCGATCGGCGCGCTGATTTTTAACGTGCCTTTGACCTGATGCCCCAGCTGCGAAGTGTATTCTTCCAATTCAGAGAAGTCGTCCAGCAGCTGTTTGCTGCGGTAATAATAGATTTTTCCGGCCTCTGTCATGCTCAATCGCCGGGTTGTCCTGTTTAGCAAGGCAACGCCCAAAGATTCCTCCAGCTGAGCCATATATTTGCTGATCATCATGGCTGAAAGATTCATTTCGCGCGCGACTGCGGCAAAAGTGCCCAATTCAACGATCCGGCAGAAGACTTGTGTGTTGTTTAATTTATCCATGTCCCTCTCGTTATAAACTTTAAGTTTATATTGTATAACCTGGATCGCTATTTGAAACCCTGATTTATTAGAGTAGACTTTGAGACGGAGATAGTTCTTGCTGCCGCTTGGTCTTTATCATTCCCTTTAATGATCAGGAACGAGCGGTTTTTTTTGCCCGACAATTATAATAAGAGGTGCCTATGAGTAAAATTCTTAATGAGGTTTTAACAGCCAACAGAGATTATGCGAATGACTTCGGTGACAAAGGCGATTTGCCTCTGCCTCCCGGAAGACATTTCGCCATCTTAACCTGTATGGATGCCCGTCTAGACCCTGCAAAATATGCCGGCTTGGCCGAAGGCGATGCTCATGTCATTCGTAATGCCGGCGGCCGTGCCAGTGACGATGCGATCCGTTCGTTGGTCATCTCCTATAAACTATTGGGAACCCGCGAATGGTTTGTTATTCATCATACCAATTGCGGCATGGAACTGTTTACCGACGAGATCATGCGTGATTTGTTGGGTAGCAGCTTAACAACGGCATCTCTGAATGATCAAGGCTTATGGTATGACACCGGTGAAGGCCCCGGTTCGCATGAAGCTAAACATATAAGCTGGCTGACTATCAAAGATCAGGAAGCCAGCGTTCTGGAAGATGTAACCCGCATCAGGAATCATCCGCTGGTTCCTGCCAACATTCCTGTGTACGGTTATATCTATGATGTTAAATCAGGCCGGTTAATTGAAGTTCCTGCTGCTACAGAAGCAGGCAGAGCCAGCTAATAACCATTAAACATGCCCGCATCCCAGGATGCGGGCATGGCCTAAAAGCGCCCGCCGTCTCCGCAAAGCGCATGAACTGCGCTTGCGTCTCCCTTGTAAAAGTCTAAAATTCGCTTTCCGGCTAACTGCTACGAAGTTATACACTTCGCGCTATGACTTACCTTTACTGATGAATACCGAACTACTCTCCGTCGTTGATGAAAACGACTGCATCATTGACACCTGCGCACGCCATATCATTCATGCGACAGGGCTTAGGCACCGTGCAGTACACATTCTGGTTTTTAACGAGCAAGGGCAGTTGTTCCTGCAAAAACGTTCGATGAAAAAAGACCTCAACGGCGGCCTTTGGGACACGTCGGCGGCAGGGCATGTTGATGCCGGTGAGGATTATGACTGCAGCGCTGCCAGGGAGATTGAAGAAGAGTTGGGCATCAGCGCTGCGCTGACGCTGGAACCGCTGTTTAAATTGCCGGCCACAGCGGCTGTCGGCATGGAATTTATCCAAGTCTACCACTGCATTCATAATGGCCCGTTTGTGCTGGCATCCGACGAAATCGATGAAGGCGGCTGGTTTAGCGTTGCAGAAATATCAAAGCGCATCGCGGCGGATGACCCGCTTCTGACCGAAACTTTTAAAACCATTTGGCGGCAATTTGAGGCATTGACATTATGATCAGCCGAGCACAACTCAATGACTATTATCAGGCGCTGCTTCGTCCCGAAACCTATGCCGATTATTGTCCTAACGGCCTGCAAATAGAAGGCGCTGAGCATATCGAGCGTATCGCTTTTGCGGTGTCGGCAACCCGCGATTCCATTCAGCAGGCTGTCGAAAACAAGGCCGATGCCCTGGTCGTCCATCACGGCCTGTTCTGGACATTTCACGGCGCCAAACCGTTGACCGGCACTTTTGCGCAAAGGGTTCTCCCGCTGGTAAAAAACAACATCAACCTGTTCGGCTATCATCTGCCGCTGGATGGGCATCCGGACATAGGCAACGCCGCGACTTTAGGGGAAATGATCGATTGCTGCCGGCAACAGCCCTTCGGCGATTACAAAGGCTGTGCGACCGGCATTCAATGCCTATTTGAGCAGCCGCTGACCGCCAGCGAGTTGCAGCAAAAACTGGCCGCCGTGCTCAAGCACAACGTCATCCTGGCAACGCCCGACAGCAACGCGCTGATCAGATCGGTCGGCATCATCACCGGCGGCGCAAACAGCGAATGGCGCCTAGCCGAAAAAGAACAGCTGGATGCCTATATCACCGGTGAAATCAGCGAGCATGACTGGCACGAAAGCCAGGAGGCGGGCATACATATGTTTGCAGGGGGGCATTATGCCACCGAGCAGTTCGGCATTCGGGCGCTGATGGAAAAAACCCGGCAGCAGTTTGCCGTAGAGTGTTTTTTCATCGACAGCGAAAATCCTGCTTAACGAATCCATTCGTATCAATTTTAAGTGGATTAATTCACCACGAAGAGCACGAAGTAAAGCCCAGTAGGCCGATGTTTCCAGCACATACTGTTCAAGTTCATCGGAAACGCCACCTCGGGTGGCCTTATTCCATTCGACGCTTCGCTGCCTTAAGTTAAGGATTGACAGTTCCTTCTCCCTCAGGGAGAAGGCTAGAATGCAGGAGCAATTGCCGAGAGGGAGCTTTTTTCTTAATTTAATGGCAGTGAGCCGATGCTTACGGAAAACAGTAGTTTCAGGAACGGAATTTCTTTAAACCTTCGTATTCTTCGTGTCTTCGTGGTGAAAATTCTTTATCTATTGTTAATATCAGAACTTAAACTAAAGCACCGTCGCACTTTGCCAGGCTGAAACGATGACCGACTCCCGCACCACATCCGAAAACATCATTGTCGCATTGAGCCTGCTTGGCATCGGCAGTTATCTGGTATTGCGCTATGCGTTTGATAGTGGGCATGAAGCTTATACGTTATCGCTGAATGCCGTTTTAAGCTCTGCGGCTGTGCAGATCTATCAGGGACAATTTACTTACCTGATTGAACTGGTGCAATTGCCGTTGCTTGCCGTGCTGGTGCTGGGCGGCATTCCGCTGATCTATCAGCTTGGCGTGAAACTGGGGCAGGGCGATTGGGGCGCTGACTTACTGGCGGGTATGTCTATCGTAACAGCGGTTTTGCTGGATGAATATCTGGCCGGCAGTCTGGTGGTGTTGATGTTGTCCGGCGGCGCGGTGCTGGAATCCTACGCGGTGCGCAAAGCTTCTACGGTGCTTCAGGCACTGGCCAAGCGCATGCCGCTGGTTGCGCATAGAAAATCGGGCGACCAACTCACCGACATTAGCACCGAACAGGTCAATATCGGCGATACCCTGTTGATATTGCCGCATGAAATCTGCCCCGTTGACGGCGCCGTGCTGGAAGGCTCCGGCACCATGGACGAGTCCTATCTGACTGGTGAGCCGTATATGATGTCGAAAGTCAGTGGTTCACAGGTGCTTTCCGGCGCGGTCAACGGCGATTCGGCGTTGACCATACGCGCCGACAAGCTGGCGGTCGATTCGCGCTACGCCAAAATTATGGCCGTGATGCAATCATCCGAACAGTACCGCCCCAATATCCGGCGGCTGGGCGATCAGCTGGGCGCTCTGTACACGCCGCTGGCCGTGATCATTGCGTTGACTGCCTGGATGGTCAGCGGCGACGTGATCCGTTTCCTGGCCGTGTTGGTTATTGCCACGCCGTGCCCGCTGCTGATCGGCATCCCGGTCACGGTGATCAGCTCGATTTCGCTGGCCGCGCGGCGGGAAATCATCATCAAGAATCCGGCCATACTGGAGACCATCGGTACTTGCCGCACGGCGATTTTCGATAAAACCGGCACCCTGACTTATGGGCGCCCGTCGTTGACGGCATTGATTCCAGGGGAGGGGCATAACGAGCGGGAAGTGTTAACGCTAATCGCCAGCGTGGAGCGCTATTCCAAGCACCCGCTATCTCGCGCGATCGTTAGCGCAGCGGAAAAATCGGCGTTACCGCTACTGAGCGTGACCAATATCACCGAGCTGCCGGGCGAAGGGCTTAAAGGCAATGTGGCAGGAAAACGGCTTCAGATTACCAGCCGCAAAAAGTTTGTCGAGCAACACCCTGATATGTCCGATGGATTGCCGCCCGTTACCGGCGGACTGGAATGCGTGGTGCTGATTGACGATGCCTATGCGGCGACCCTGCAATTCCGGGATGAAGTGCGCAACGACAGCTCATCATTCATCAACCATCTGCGGCCCAGCCATATGTTCGACAAGGTGATGCTGGTATCCGGGGACCGGGAATCGGAAGTACGTTTTCTGGCCGACCAGGTCGGCATTGAGCATGTTTACTTCAGCCAAAGCCCCGAGCAGAAACTGGAGCTGGTGCGTAACGAAACCCGATCGGCGAAAACCGTATTTCTGGGCGACGGCATCAACGATGCGCCGGCACTAACCGCCGCGACCATCGGCATCGCTTTCGGCCAGAACAGCGACATCACCGGCGAATCGGCGGATGCGGTGATCATGGACAGTTCGTTGTTAAAAGTCGATGAGCTGTTTCATATCGGCGAGCGGATGCGTAAAATTGCCCTGCAAAGCGCGGTAGGCGGCATGGTGCTGAGTTTGATCGGCATGATGTTTGCCGGATTGGGCTATGTGACGCCGGTGGCCGGAGCCATCATTCAGGAAGTCATCGATGTGCTCGCGGTATTGAATGCTTTGCGGGCGGCCATTGTGCCGAAAACGCTGTCGGATTTTTAAAAAGGAGTTCCCCATGCTGTTATATCATCGCGAAAAACACAGGAGTCATCGCGTCGGCTGGCTGCGTGCTGCTGTGCTGGGCGCGAACGACGGCATCGTGTCCACGGCCAGTTTAATCGTCGGCATTGCCGCTTCCCATGCCGCGCATAGCGACATCGTTCTGGCCGGTATTGCCGGTCTGGTTGCCGGGGCTATGTCGATGGCGGCCGGCGAATACGTCTCGGTCAGCTCGCAAGCCGATACCGAACAGGCCGATTTAAAGCGCGAGCGCAGAGAATTGGCTGAAGATGGCGAGCATGAGAAAAAAGAGCTGGCGTCGATTTATGTGCTGCGGGGGCTCGATCCGTTGCTGGCCGGACAGGTCGCAGAGCAATTGATGAAACATGATGCGTTGGGCGCTCATGCCCGCGACGAACTCGGCATATCTGCAACAGTCAGCGCAAGGCCCGTTCAGGCGGCGCTAACGTCGGCAGCCACGTTCGCCGTCGGTGCGGCATTGCCATTATTGATAGTTCTGCTTGCTCCGGAAGTCGATCTGATCGTGCTGGTGTCGTCCGCCTCTCTGCTGTTTTTAACATTGCTGGGCATGCTGGCGGCCTATAGCGGCGGGGCGAGCATCATGAAAGGTGCATTCCGTGTCGTATTCTGGGGCGCACTGGCTATGGCGCTGACGGCAGCGGTCGGCTCGGCTTTCGGAACGGTCGTATAACACCATGAATTGGCAGGTCTACATCATCCTTTGCACCGATGACTCGCTTTATACCGGCATCACCAACGATGTTGCGAGGCGTTTTAATCAGCATGCAGACAAACAAGGCGCCAAGTATTTCCGCGGCAGACAGCCTAAACAGCTGGTTTACGTCGAAACCGGCCATGACCGCAGTTCCGCCAGCAAACGGGAGAGCGTTATAAAAAAACTGCCCAGGCTTGAGAAGTTGCAGTTGTTGGTTTCCGATATTAACCAAATAAGTAATTTCCTGATTTAAGCTATTCACCACGAAGACACGAAGACACGAAGTTCACGAAGAAAAGGCAGTGCAAAAACTTAGTGTCCTTCGGGGCTTGGTGGTGAATCAATAGATTTTCCACCCAAGTTGATGATCGTCAGGAAACAAAACCCACAAACCGACATTAATAAACTATGTATTCAAAACAAATATTCGATCAAGACTGCCGGCAGTGCCAACGGCTGGATGGCTTCCTGTGTGAAGTGAAGCAAAAACACCCCGATTACCATGCGCGTCCTGTTGCGTCCTTTGGCGATAATAATGCCCAATTGTTGGTAGTCGGCCTGGCTCCCGGTATGCATGGCGCTAACGCCACAGGCAGGCCGTTTACTGGAGATTATGCAGGATTATTGCTTTATGAGGCGCTTTACGAGTTCGGTTACAGCAATCAAATAAAGTCCGAGTCATTGGCCGACGGCCTGGAGCTTAAGGGCTGCCGTATCACTAACGCCGTCAAATGCCTGCCGCCGCAAAACAAACCGACAGGCGACGAAATCAACCGGTGCAATGCTTATTTGTCCGCCGAATTAAAAAACCTGCCGGAGCAGGCGGTTATCCTGGCGTTGGGTTCGATTGCCCATCAGGCGGTGTTAAAAGCCTGCGGCCTGAAGCCAAGCAGCGCCAAATTCGCCCATAATGCCCGGCATGCCTTGCCGGATGGCCGCACGCTGGTCGATTCTTATCACAGCAGCCGATACAACGTGCAGACCAAACGGCTGACAAAAGAGATGTTTGCCGACGTTTTCAGGACGATTCAAAGCCTTCGTTCGAAAATCTCATAGCCTGTGCACGGCGGAATAGGGATATGTCATCTTATTTGACGGACAGCTTGGCGGCGCCCCGCAGGATTTTTATTAGTCCGTAGTAAGGTTAAAACCACCGCCTTTATCTATGATTTTTTTGCGTATGATATTGCCCTGAACTTAAAAGTAGGGGGCCTTATGGATTACCGTTATGGAACTCATACTGTTTTTAAAATTCAATATCATTTTGTGTTTGTCACAAAGTATCGTTACAAGGTGTTGAAAGGTGACGTTGGTTTGAAAGTTCGTGAACTGATTAGGCAAACTTGTGAAGCCTTTGAGATAGAAATTCTGAAAGGTGTTGTCAGCCAGGATCATGTCCATATTTTGCTTTCTGCGCCACCCAATCTGGCACCGAGCGAAATTATGAGACGAATTAAAGGAAGAAGTTAGATGAAGCTGTTCGAGAGTTTTCCGGATTTGAAAAAACGCTATTGGGGCCGTCACTTTTGGGCGCGAGGTTACTTTTGCGTGACTTCTGGTGAATTGACAGATGAAATGATAAAAAATTATCTGGAGCATCATTTTGAACCCAAAGGCGATGATAATTTTAGGACGGAAACATGAACGGGTCTGATGACCCGTATCCGGACTTTAGTCCATTATACGAACCCACCAGCTTTAGCTGGTGGTTGTTCAGTTTCAATAACTAATTAATAATATCAGGAGCAATAAAGACAACCACTACTTGCAGGAGTTGTAAACATGCTGATATTGTTTTTATCACAATTTGCCACCAAAATTGTAATTAAGTAATTGTTGGTAATGATTACTTAGTTATCAATAGGTTATTATATAGTGATCAAGAACCAGTAAATTTAAATTTACTAAGATTCTAGCCAATTTTTCGGATTATAACTTGTAGAAACCAACAAGACGTTTAGTTTTAGTAACATCAGCAGTTATCAATGCTTTCTTACCGGCTTCATCAGCAGCATCCCATTTGGCTTGGATACTTACTAGCAGTGCATTGTCATTTAATACATTGTTATATTGTTCTTCACTGAATTTGCAACCTGCTACTTCTGGGAATAAATCAACTGGGTACTTGCGTAATAAGCCTAAAGAGATAATAGTATCAGTGAATGAACTTTGTACAGAAGAACCGCCACCACGCATGGTATAAGTACCGCCATTCAGTATTTTAATTTCTGATTGTAATGCAATCAGAATATCTTCTGGTGTTTTCTTACCAGAAGCAGCAATAGACAGACGAGCAGCATAACCGGCAACAATAGCACGTGCATCACGTTCACCAAGTTCAGGAGTTACAAAACTAAATACTACTTGTTCACTAGTTTCAGCGATAGTAGCAGTAACAGAACCAGTAAAACCATTAGCAGCAGAAGGTGCGATGTTTGATGTTGATAGTCTTTTTTCACGGGAAGCTTTTACAGCTGATTCAATAGTTCCTGCGGCATTATTTTGCTCGGTCATTTTAGTATTCTCAAGATCATTAATATTACGTAGGGTTTTAACTAAACAACCACCAGCTAAAGCTGGTGGGTTTGAGTTACGGACTGAAAGTCCGGATACGCGTCGACTTTACGACGCGTCTTTGTCACCCTCAGACTGGTGTTCTATCAAGTTTTGCTTAACCATTCAACTGACCATATATCCTATAGGCTTCTGGGTGTATAAAAAGGACCAAAGCAACATAAGAACCTTTAGAAAAATTGCAGAGCTAAAGCTGACCGGCTGAAGCCGGTGGTTTTAACCTTGTGCTTGGAAATAAAGATCTTTTTATCAAAACTCAGTATAAAAAATTTATCGCAACTCAGGTTAGAGTGTAGCAATTAAAAACCACAGGCACAACAGTTAGAAGGAATTAGTCTGGATGCTAAGTATCTTTAGAAGTTGGCGGGTGACTAAGATTAAGTATTATAAAGCCATCATATATTCGGTGACTTTTAAATCAATAAGCCAGCTCAACAACATAGATACTTACCTAAAATTTGAACTGTAGAAAGTTGGTAGATAAAAACTTAGAGCGTTGTAGCTATCCGCATGACGGCAAACCCTCGCGGAGTACCTTAGCCCTATCAATAAAGCATGGTATCAATACTCTTGAGTCATTGAGCGGAAATGATAGCTTTAACGACACGCCGACTCTTGTCGTTGCCCAATTGGGAATAAATTAAGGCAATAATTAGGTGGCAATGAAGCTCCGCGATAGATGTAAAGTTGGCTAAGGTAATGACTTAAAGATTAAGGGCGGATGATACCGGTTTTTACACCAATATTTTAATGATGGTTGGCAATAGTTGCCGGTGGTTTAAAGTGCTTGAGAACCGGCAATAACTTAGGAAATGGTACCCCGAATGGTACCCCGAAAGCGTGATTTTCTATTCTTGAAGAAGTGTTTATTTTGTAACTCTTTGATTCAATTGGTCGGGACGACAGGATTTGAACCTGCGACCACTTGTCCCCCAGACAAGTGCGCTACCAAGCTGCGCTACGCCCCGATATTTTGATAAAGAATGTAAAGCTGAAAGGATTGTGAACACAATCCCCTGTAATTCAATGCGACTAGTGTACTACATTTCGCCGCATTAAATGAGAAAAATCTATTTTAGCAACTCCAGAATTTCTTCCAGTTCGCTAACCATTTGATGAATCAACTGTTTGGTACGAGTTGAATCCTCTTTGGCATCGTCACTGCCCAAATGGGCTCTGGCTCCGCCAATGGTGTAGCCTTGTTCATACAGTAACGATCTTATTTGCCGGATCATCAGCACGTCATGGCGCTGATAATAACGGCGGTTGCCACGCCTTTTTACCGGACTGAGCTCGGAAAATTCCTGCTCCCAGTAACGCAGTACATGGGGCTTAACCCCGCATAATTCGCTAACTTCACCTATTGTGAAATAGCGTTTTGCCGGTATGACCGGCAGCTCATTATTATTACTCGGTTCCAGCATAAGCTTCCACTCTGGCTTTAAGTTTTTGACCTGATCTGAATGTTACCACTCTACGAGCTGTTATGGGAATTTCTTCGCCTGTTTTTGGATTTCTACCGGGACGGCTGCTTTTGTCGCGCAGTTCAAATTTGCCAAAACCGGAAATTTTTACCTGTTCACCATGTTCCAGAGAACCTTTGATTTCTTCAAAAAACATCTCGACCATATCTTTTGCTTCGCGCTTGTTTAAACCAAGTTCGTCAAATAGCCTTTCAGCAAAATCGGCTTTAGTTAATGCCATTGTTAATCCCTCAGCTTTGCACTTATTTTTGTGGTCAATGTTTCTAACAGTCCGCTAAATATAGCATCTATTTCAGAATCTGTTAGCGTTTGTGAAAAATCTTGTAAGATTAAACTTAAAGCGACGCTTTTACTGCCTTCTTCGACGCCTTTACCGCGATATATGTCAAAGACCACTATGTCTTGTAAGGTTGATACTCCGCAACTTTTGATGCAGTTTATTATTTCGCTGACTGCGACTTCCTCCTTAACAATCAAGGCTATATCACGACGCACCGAGGGATATTTGGACAGCGGCTTGAATTTCGGGATTTGTTTGTTCAGCAATAGGTCCTGATCCAGTTCGAACAGGAAAACCTGGGTATCGAACCCCAACTGTTTCTCCAGTGTTGGATGCAGCATGCCCAGCCAACCTATTTTTTCACCTTGCTGCGATAAGATTTCAGCTGTTTGCCCAGGATGCAATGAAGGATGTTTGCTAGGCGTAAATTCCACATCGGCACCGGTCAGTGAAAACAGGGTTTGGACATCGGCTTTAACGTCGAAAAAATCAACTTTGCGGGTTGCGGTACCCCATTGCTCGGAATAGGCGCTACCTAAGGCCAAGCCGGACAGCATTTTTTGCTGCTGCATGTTGCCGTCTTTATTGACAAAACGCAGGCCGGTTTCAAAAAAACGAACCCGGTTTTGCTGGCGATTGGTGTTGTGCAAGGCAGCCTTTAATAAACCGCACCACAGGGTAGTGCGCATCACCGATAAATCTGCAGAAATCGGGTTTTTTAAGCGGACAACGTCATCGTCGGGAGCGATGGCTTGCTGTATTTCTTCATCGACAAAACTGTAAGTAATCGCTTCCTGATAGCCGCGGTCGACCAGCAAATCTTTTGCGCGGTCAAGTTCCAGTACCGCTTCGGTGGCTTTGCCAAGTTCCGAGCGCATTAACAGGCTGCTGTTCGGCAGGTTGTTATAGCCGACAATGCGCGCTATTTCTTCGATCAAATCGGCTTCGATAGCGATGTCGAAACGACATCCGGGCGGCGTCACAGACCAGCCATCCGGCTGCGGTTGTACAGACATTCCCAAGCGCTGAAAAATATCGACAACTTGTTCGTCTGCCAAGTCAATGCCCAGCGTTTTTCCCAGACGTTGCTTTCTAAGCAATACGGCAGGACGTTGCGGCAAGGTTGATGCTGTTGTCACTTCGGTAATTGCGCCAGCGCTGCCGCCTGCAATCTCAAGAATAAGTTGGCTCGCGCGTTCTATCGCGCGTTCCTGCAAGGTCGGATCAACGCCACGTTCAAAACGGTGGGATGAATCAGTGTGCAGGCCATAGTTACGCGCTTTGCCGGCAATGCTTCGTGGAGTGAAAAACGCGCATTCCAGAAAGACATCCTGTGTATCGTCGCTAACCGCAGACTCGCTGCCGCCCATTACGCCGGCCAAGGCCAAGGCTTGTTTGTCGTCGGCGATAACCAGAGCTTCAGCGTCCAGCTTAATGGTTTGGCCGTTTAATAGTGCAACGCTTTCATCGGTTTTGGCATAACGCACATTAATGCTGCCGGTTAATTTGGCGGCATCAAAGGCATGCAGTGGTTGGCCTAGTTCGATCAGTACATAATTTGTGACATCGACTATTGCACTCAAGCTTCTAACGCCTGAGCGACGCAGGCGTTCCTGCATCCATAATGGAGTTTCGGCTAGAGGATTTACGCCTTTAATCAATCGGCCTAAATAACGCGGGCATGCGTCTGTGGCTGTTACGGTAACAGTCAGGGTATCTGCATGGCTGATTGCGACTGTTTCAACCTGAGTAGCCGACCAGTCCATTTTGTTCAGCACCGCCACTTCGCGCGCTATGCCTTCAACACTCAGGCAATCGGCTCTGTTGGGGGTCAAGTCGACTTCGATAATGTTATCGTTGAGCGACAGGTATTTGCGTATATCGATACCAACTGAGGCATCAGCAGCCAATTCCATTAAACCGCTGGCATCGGCAGCCAGGCCCAGCTCTTTTTCAGAGCACAACATACCGTAGGATTCTACGCCTCGCAGTTTGGATTTTTTGATTTTAAAATCGCCCGGCAGCACTGCGCCGATCAAGGCCGCAGGGATTCTCAAACCAATTCGCACATTGCTGGCGCCGCAGACGATTTGCAAGGGTTCAGTCGCGCCTACTGCGACTTGGCAAACTCTCAAACGGTCAGCATCGGGATGCTGCTCTATGGCGAGGACTTCACCGACGACCACGCCGTTAAATACAGCCGCAGCCGGTGACACTGAATCGACCTCAAGGCCGGCCATGGTCAATTGCTCGACCAATTGGTCGGTGCTTATTGCCGGATTGACATATTCTCTTAACCAGGCTTCACTAATTTGCATAACTCAAACTTTATCTACAGGGATGGAGTATATGCCGCAGGCCTGCTCTCGGCAGGCCTGCGGCACCTGTTTAATTAAATTGTTCCAAAAATTTAAGATCGTTCTCGAAAAACAATCTCAAATCGTTAATGCCGTAACGCAACATCGCTAGACGCTCCACGCCCATGCCGAACGCAAAGCCGCTGTAGGTTTCGCTATCGATGTTGACAGCTTTGAATACCTCGGGGTGAATCATGCCGCAGCCCATTACTTCCAGCCATCCGGTGTGGCTGCATACGCGGCAGCCTTCGCCGCCGCACATCACGCATTCGATATCGACTTCTGCCGATGGTTCGGTAAACGGAAAGTAGGAAGGTCTAAAGCGCACTTGGATGTCTTTTTCGAAGAAGGCGCGTAAGAACTCGTATACCACGCCTTTTAAGTCGGCGAAGCTGACATCGGTATCGACCAGAAAGCCTTCAACCTGATGGAACATTGGCGTGTGGGTTATATCCGAATCGCAACGATACACGCGACCTGGCGCAATCACTTTAAGTGGCGGCTGTTCAGATTCCATAACCCTTATTTGTACCGGCGAGGTATGGGTTCGTAATACGGTGTGGGCATCAAAATAAAAGGTATCGTGCATCGCCCTGGCTGGGTGATGAGCGGGAATATTCAATGCTTCAAAGTTATGATAGTCGTCTTCGATTTCAGGGCCTTCAACGACTTGAAAGCCGACGCTGGCAAAAATCTTGGAAATTCGACGCAAAGTGGTCGTGACCGGATGCAAGCCTGCAACAGCCTGGCCTCTGCCTGGCAGGGTAACGTCAATGCTTTCGCTGGCCAATCTTGCTTCTAAGGCGGCATTTTGTAGCAGATCTTTTTTGGCTTCCAGTTGCTCTTGAAATTGATCTTTAACCTGATTGATGACTTGACCGGCTGAGCGTCTCTGTTCAGGATCGAGAGCGCCAAGTTCTTTCATCTGCAGGGTAAATAAACCCTTTTTGCCGAGATATTGAACACGAACCAGATCGAGTTGGTTAAGGTCTTTTGTGTCGCGAAGCTGCTGTAATGCCTGCGCGAGAATCTCTTCTAGGGTAGCGGACACGGTTTAGCTCGCTGTGTATGGGTGATGGGGTGTTTATTAAGGGGGTAGGCTTAGAGCCTTAATTCCGCCCCTCCCGGAAAGGGGAGGGGCGGATAGCAGGATTTCAGTTTATTAAAATCCGGATCGTTCCTTAAGGTTTGCTTTGATGCTGCTTTGCAATTTCCGCAATTTTTGCAAATCCGTTAATGTCGCGAACTGCAATATCAGCCAGCACTTTCCGGTCTATCTTAACATTGGCTTTAGTTAAGCCATTGATGAAACGACTGTATGACATTCCGCTTAAACGAGCGGCTGCATTGATACGGACGATCCACAACGCGCGGAATTGGCGTTTTTTCTGTTTGCGGTCGCGGTATGCATATTGACCCGCTTTGATGACCGCTTGTTTGGCAACGCGATAAACCCGGCTGCGTGCGCCGTAGTAACCTTTCGCTTGTTTTAATACTTTTTTGTGTCTTGCTCTGGCTGTTACGCCGCGTTTAACTCTAGGCATGATCTACTCCCTGATTTAGCTGTAAGGCATCATGCGTGCGGCCATGCGCACATCTGATGGATGAATAGTTGCCGGCGAGCGTAACTGTCTTTTTCTCTTGGTCGATTTTTTAGTCAGGATATGACGTTTGTGGGACTGACCACATTTAAAACCGCCGTTGCCTGTGCGTCTGAAACGCTTGGCAGCTCCACGGTTAGTTTTGATCTTTGGCATTTGTTTGCTCCAATTAATTAAAATATAAATCCCTGAGTTGTAACCCAGCAAGGCAAAATGCATGGCCCTGAAGAATTAACAGTATCATTTTCATGATACCTAGCTGCTCATCCTGTGCTGCTATAGAAACGCTGAAATTCAATGTCTCTATGATTCTTGTTGCTATTGTTTATGCAATTATTTTTTCTTTTTCGGCGCCATTACCATAACCATCTGGCGGCCTTCCATTTTAGGAAATTGCTCGACGATTGCGATGTCTTCCAAATCCGTTTCTATCCGCTTTAGCAGGTCAGCACCGATTTCCCGATGAGCCATTTCGCGTCCACGGTAACGCAGGGTGATTTTGGTTTTATCGCCGTCATTAAGGAATTTGGTTAAGCTTCTCAATTTAACTTGATAATCCCCTTCGTCGGTGCCAGGCCTGAATTTGATCTCTTTAACCTGAACCTGTTTTTGTTTCTTTTTGGCGATGGCCAGTTTTTTGTTTTGCTCAAACTGGTATTTGCCGTAGTTCATCACCTTGCAAACCGGAGGATCCGCGTTTGGCGATATTTCTACTAAATCCAGGTCTGCGGCATACGCAATTTGTTTGGCTTCATCTAACGAGATAATACCTAACGCTTCACCATCAGGACCTGTCACCCGCACCCGTCTGGCGGTGATTGAGTCGTTCAGGCGCGTTTCATCTTTTTTAGCAGCGATATCCTAATCCTCCAAAATTATTCATTTTCTGCCTGCGATCTCTTGTTTTAACCGTTCGGTAAATTCATGGACTGACAGGCTACCTAAGTCATCACCTTTCTGCGTACGTACCGTAATGCTTTGTTGTTCTAATTCTTTATCACCGATGATGACAAGATACGGCACGCGCTGCATAGAATGCTCGCGAATTTTAAACCCGATCTTCTCATTTCTCAAGTCTATTTTTACTCTTATGCCTTGTTTTTCAAGGTCTAGCATGATTTGCGAGGCATATTCGGCATGCCGATCAGTAATGTTAAGTACCACAACCTGTACTGGCGATAGCCAGAGTGGGAAGGTGCCTGCGTGCTGCTCGATTAAAATGCCGATAAAGCGTTCCAGTGAGCCGAGTATTGCTCGATGCAGCATGACCGGCACTTGTCTTGAGCCGTCTTCGGCAATATAGGTTGCATCCAGTCGGCCCGGCATCGAAAAATCCACTTGGATGGTGCCGCATTGCCAGACGCGTCCGATGCAGTCTTTTAATGAGAATTCAATTTTTGGTCCGTAAAAAGCGCCTTCGCCCGGCTGTAAATCCCATTTCAAGCCCTTGGTATTAAGCGCAAGTTCCAAGGCATTTTCCGCCTTATCCCAGACCGAATCGTCGCCGACCCGGTTTTCAGGGCGGGTGGACAATTTAATAATTACTTCTTCAAAGCCGAAATCTTTATAAACATCGAACAGCAGGTCTATAAAGATCGATACTTCGTCTTGGATCTGGTCTTCGGTACAGAAGATATGCGCATCGTCCTGAACAAAGTTTCTGACGCGCATCAAGCCATGCAGGGTGCCGGAAGGTTCGTTGCGATGGCATGAGCCGAATTCCGCCAGACGAATCGGCAAATCACGGTAGCTTTTTAAGCCCTGATTATAAATTTGCACATGGCAGGGGCAGTTCATCGGCTTTATCGCGTAATCCTTATTCTCGGAATGCGTGGTAAACATCATGGCGCTGAACTTTTCCCAGTGCCCGGATTTCTCCCATAGGGAGCGGTCCACTACCTGCGGCGTTCTAACCTCGCCGTAACCGTTGACTCTTAATTTCTCGCGAATGTATTGCTCAACCTGCTGATAGATGGTCCAGCCTTTCTCATGCCAGAACACCATGCCCGGAGCTTCTTCCTGGGAATGGAACAAATCCAGTGTTTTTGCCAGCTTGCGGTGATCGCGTTTTTCGGCTTCTTCCAGGCGATGCAGATAAGCTTGTAAATCTTTTTTGTCGCCCCATGCGGTGCCGTAGATGCGTTGCAGCATTTCATTGTCGGAATTGCCGTGCCAATAAGCGCCGGCAATCTTCATCAGCTTAAAGACTTTTAATTTGCCGGTGCTCGGTACGTGAGGGCCGCGACACAGGTCGGTAAATCCGCCTTGTTCATACAATGACAAGTCTTCATTGGCGGGGATGGATTCGATAATCTCGGCCTTATAGGTCTCGCCCAGATTTCTGAAAAACTTGACTGCTTCATCCCGCGATAGCACCGAACGATGGACGGGGTAATCTTCAGTGGCCAGCTGTTCCATCTTTTTCTCGATGGCGCTCAGATCTTCCGGCGTAAAAGGTCTTTCATACGAGAAATCGTAATAGAAGCCGTTTTCGATGACAGGGCCGATAGTGACTTGTGCTGAGGGAAATAACTGTTTGACGGCCTGGGCCAGTAGATGTGCGGTTGAATGACGGATAACGCTGACCCCGTCTTCATCCTTTGCGGTAACTATTTGTAGTGTTGCGTCCTGAGCGATTAGTGTGCTGGCATCGACCAGAGTGCCGTTAACTTTGCCCGCCAAGGTCGCCTTAGCTAATCCCGAACCGATAGATGCCGCAACGTCCATTACTGTTACAGCTTGGTCGTATTCTCGCTTGGAGCCATCGGGAAGGGTAATTACCGGCATGTTTCGTCTTTGTTTGGTGTCTACAATAAAAAAAGCACTGCGGTGCAGTGCTTTAAATGTTTGGTAGGCACGAGTGGACTCGAACCACCGACCCCCACCATGTCAAGGTGGTGCTCTAACCAACTGAGCTACGCGCCTGAAGCTACTTAACTTCGAGCTGGGTATTATACCTATAGATTTTTGACAAGCAAGCCTTTATTAGCTTTTTCAGACAATTGTGGCTCTTAATTACAGCTAATTCTTTATGCGCGCATGCCCTAAAGCCAGCAAATTCGCTGCCTATGTAATATTGCAGGTTGTAAATCAATTTTGGATGCAGGCCGGCGTACAGTGTGATAGCGAACAGACCTGTCCGGGGATTTGGCGTAGTTTAAATTGTATAGTGAATATTCGCCGATAGAGCATTATGACAAAAATGCACTTAGTATTTATGTTGCTAAATGACTATCTGGGGATCGGGAAAAGGAGCTGAAACAAAAGCCGTTTTCGTCACGTCATAATGAAATCATCAGGTTATCCGGCAAGGTTATTTGCAAGCATATAAATATCCGGCTGAGCCAAATGCAATATTGAGTATTGGTACCTTAGAGTTCTGTCGGTCTGGGTTTTCCCGGCAGGAGTAACAGTAATGATATATCAAACAGTTCAGCATAACGAACCCTCACCCAAAGACGAGAAATACTGGTTTATTTACTGTTCAAAATATTTGTCTTGGAATGTCCGGACATTGCATAGCGTTACCTTGTTTCTGAGCAAACGGCTAGGCATTTTGCCAGTGACTTTGATTTGCGCTTTAGGTCTTTTGGCTTGCACTTCTGAACATTCAAATGAGCAAGCTAAGCCAGCAAATGCACAAGCTAAACAAGCGCCGCCGCCAAAGGAAAACTCTGCGACCACGCCTGTTCACAAGGAGGTGGGTGAGGCCTCATGGTATGGGCCAGGATTTCACGGCAAGGAAACGTCCAGCGGCGAGACTTTTAACCAGAAAGAGATGACGGCCGCTCATCCAAGTTTACCGATGGGAACTGAAGCCGAGGTGACTAATCTTGAGAATAAAAAGAAGGTCGAGGTCAAAATCAATGACCGTGGGCCTTATGTCGATAATCGCGTTATCGATCTATCCAGCGCAGCCGCTGAAAAGCTTAAAATGAAAAAGGACGGCACAGCCAGGGTCAAGATTGTGACTAAGCCCACCAAGAAAAAGAGCCGCAGCGCCAAGTCCGGAAAGAACAAAAAGCGGGTAAAAAAAAGCACGTCAGCGAAAAAATAATCACGATTTGTGCTCCGGAAAAAATGTCTTCACCTAAAACGGTAAAAACATTGCTTAGATAGTCACTTATGTTCGTTACCGCACCGACTGGAACACATCATTTAGCGTATTTTTTATATAAGCAATGGAAACGCTTTGGTCATGGTATTGCAGTCTTGACTTGATTACCGGTTGGAGGCACTGATAACAAAAATCAGGTAAAAGGGCTGAGCCGAACAAACCAAAGAAAAAGACAAAGAAGCCGCCGGAAAAATAGGAAATGACGAAGAAACGGAAGTAAAGTTTAAAAGAACTTGGAAAAGGTCAAGCAAGCTATATGGAGATGTTAATGAGGAGATTGGATCGTTAAAACCGCGCAGTTGAGCTATGCAGGCCAAAAGGCTTGCCGGTGCAGCATGGCGTAAGAAGATACTCTAACTATTTTTCACAGAGGATGACTTATGAAACTTACTAATATGAAACTTACCGGTTTATGCGCAGGCATCGCTTTAGCCTTCTGCTCATTGAGTGTCTATGCAGCCGAAGATCACGTAGACGAAGCCCTCAAACATGCGAAGGCCGCTGCCAAAGCCGACGATGCAAGTGAGGTGGTCCAGCATGCAGAACAAGCTAAAGCTCATGCTAAAACCGCGGATGAACATCTGGATGCCGGCATCACGAGCCTGGACAATGCCATCACTCACGGCAAACAAGGACATGCTGATATGGCGAAGAAAGCTGCCGAAGAGGCTGTAACGCATCTAAAAGCCGCAGAATAAGCGACTATATCAACTGATGGCAGTAAAAATGGCGGACAAATAGTCCGCCATTTTTATGTGTATCTCAAAACCAGTGCGGCGCATTAACCGCACAAAAAGCAAGAACACGAAAATACCAGTGACTTCTGGTTAATAGATGGCCAATCAAACGAGTTTGATTAAAACTATTGGCTGTGGCGTGGTAATGAAAATCGCTTTTATAGCTGGTTATCTAAAATAGTGAATAGTCATTCGCAGAAGCTCGATTGTCCGGGCCCAATGTCCTGAGGCGGAATGATAATCTGCGCGACGGGAGAGTCTTATTCGATCCATTCAAGTATGAGGATATCCATGGGCCTTGCTCTTGGACTAAGATCAGGACTCATAGCAAGCTCATTGGGCGAGATGCTCCTGCATATAGTCTCAGCAAACTAAAGAAAAGATCTCTCGCTACGATAATGGTTTACGGCGATTATATTTTCGGCGATTCAAAGTGGCTGTGGAAGTTGGCACAGCATGGGATTTTGTTTTGGCCGCTTGAGTTGATGTACCCGGCTGGTGGCGACGGGACTTCACTAACCATGCCAAAGGCAAGGCCGTGTATAGCGTCTGCGCCGAAGTTAATAGATTTAGAGCGACTTTCAACGGACTCGTGGTCTCGGTACGGGGGCTTTGTGCCTTTTCGGCAGTGCCACGAGAGCTTGAAGGCCGGCGTTTAGTGAGTTCTCCGATAATAAAACCTATCCCGCCCGCCAGCAGCAAGGACGCCGGATCGGTCAGCTGCCGGTATATGTTTCGGACTAAAACGTTCGTCCGGTAATCGACCGCTTGGTGATGTTTCACCACTTGCCATTGAGCGTCCTTGATTTGATCCTCCAGGAACGGGGAGTGATTCTTTTTTAAAAGATGCGGCATCTCAAGGCTCCTCTTTATTGTGACCCGGTGAAGACGGCATCGGCTGAAGACTGCGAACGGTAGCAGGGAATTGTAGATAACGGCTCTTACGGTGGATTACGACTATAAGGATCAGTGTGAGCAGTAACGTGAGCGCCACGGCAAGCAGTATGGCGCTGCTTGCCGTGAAGTCATGCTCAATCAGCCACAGTACGGCAGCAGCTACAATACCCAACCACGCGCCAATCAGCAGGACGGCAGCTATCAACCCGGCGATGAGCATGTACACCAGGTTCTTGCCCGCTCGTCGCGCCTCCAACGCTATCAGGTGGAAGCAATCATGGCTGAATCCATACAGCTCCTGCCATAGCACCAAGGCATTTTCCAGTATGCCGGGACTTTTTTCAGGATTGCCGTGTGTTGCCGTTTGTTTAGAAGTTTCACTATTTACGGCATTATGGTCCATGATGACACTCCTTATTGATTGATTAGCAACCGGCTCAGAACAAATCCAGCCGCTACTGCGATACCCACCGATGTGATCGGGTTGTCGTGAATAAAACCGCGCAGATCATTGAGCATTTTCTGTTCGGCGTCGGTCAGTCGTTCGCCGGTTTCGCCAAACGCTTCTTTTGCTGCATCGGCTATCTTATCGACGGCCTCATGCGCAAATTCAGATGCTGTGTCTATTTTCTCCATAGCCTTCCCTCACTTATTTGAGCCGCATGTCGTTTTTAACGGATTTGACGCCATTAACAGTGCGCGCCACTTCTACCGCTCTATTCATCTCCGCGCGAGAACTAACAAAACCGCTCAATTGAACCACGCCCTTGAATGTTTCAACATTGACCTCAGCGGCGCTGACGCTAGGATCACCCGCCAAGGCAGCCTTGACTTTTGTGGTAATAACGCTGTCATCAACATATTCTCCGGTCCCTTCAGTTTTGTGCGTCGATGCACAGCCTCCAGCAGTCAGTAAGGTCAAGGCCAAAAAAAATGCTGAAAAAAATCTAATAAGATATTTCATGGCTAAATCTCCAGTTAAGTGCCTAAGGTAGACTAAGAAACCTTCGACATGCAGAAAACGTTCAAATGCAAAACAAGCCGACTAACGTTAAATGCTGTTTCTGAATTATTTCAGGCTTTTCGTCGAATATTCGCCAAAAACCTTGAATTTAACTTTAGCGGCAGCAATAGTCTTTGTCGGTACGGTAGAGCACATACGGCAGAGATTTGTTTTTGTAAAAAAATATTGCGCCGCCTTATGTATCGGTCAACAGACACTCATGCCTTTTCCATGGCGGCGCTGTATTCGCCGCGCCGCGCCGCCCAATTGCATTTGGCGCGACGATACAAAGCTTGCTGCGCCTCCTGTACATTCGCCTGTTCGCCGTGCCAGGTTTCCATCGCCGCTTGCTGAATGGCTCGAGCGAAGGAAAATGACAGCGCCCATGGTGCATGCGATTTGTAGCGGACATTCATCGCATTCAAGCGGGCCGAGGCCAGTTCGGAAGATTGCCCGCCCGACAAAAACGTAATCCCCGGAACGGCGGCAGGGACGGTCCGCAAAAGGCAGGTCACCGTGGCGTCGGCAACCTCATCCACAGTATCCTGTTTGGAGCAGGCCAATCCCGGAAGCACCATGTTAGGCTTCAACAGCATGCCTTCCAGCATCACCTTTTGCCGGTAAAGACGGTTGAAAACCGTATGCAGGACTTCTTCCGTCACCTCGAAGCAGCGCTCCAGCGTATGGTCGCCGTCCATCAACACTTCCGGCTCGACGATGGGGACGAGCCCCGCTTCCTGGCTTAGCGCGGCGTAGAGGGCCAGCGCTTGCGCATTGGCCTCAATGCAGCCCCGGCTGGGAATGTGGTTACCGATAACAATCATCGCGCGCCATTTGGCAAAACGGGCGCCCATTTGCTGGTATTCAGCCAAACGTTCGCGCAGTCCGTCCAACCCTTCGGTTATTTTCTCGCCGGGATGCCCGGCCAGGTCTTTTGTCCCCGCGTCAACTTTAATGCCGGGAATGATGCCGCTGTCGGCGAGGATTTTAACAAAGGCTGTGCCGTCTTGTTTTTGTTGGCGGATCGTCTCGTCGTACAGAATCGCCCCGCTAATGCTTTCATTAAGCCCTGGCGTAGTGACAATCAACTCCCGGTAATCCCTGCGTGCCTCGACGGTTTGAGGGATGCCGATCTTGGCAAAGCGTTTGTTGCAAGTCGGAAGACTTTCATCCATCGCCAGCAGGCCTTTATCGTCTGCGACCAGTTTCTTTGCAGTAGCTATAAGTTCTTGTGCATTCATTGGTAATTACTCCACTTCCAGTTACGAATTTCCGGCAGGTCCTGACCATGCCGGGCGATATAGTGCTTGTGCTCGATAAGCTTGTCCTTGAGCTGTTGCTTCAGGTAAATCCCTTGGGTGCCGGTTTGCGGCAGGCGGTCGATGGTATTCATGACCAGATGGAAACGGTCCATATCGTTCAGCACGGTCATGTCGAAAGGCGTGGTGATAGTGCCTTCTTCCTTATAGCCGCGCACATGGATATTATCGTGGTTGGTGCGGCGGTAAGTCAGCCGGTGGACCAGCCACGGATAGGCATGGAAAGCGAAGATGACCGGCTTGTCCTGGGTGAACAGCTCGTCGAAGTCCATGTCGCTCAAGCCATGCGGATGTTCGTTTTGCGGTTGCAGCTTCATCAGGTTGACGACGTTGACCACCCGGATTTTCAGTTCGGGCAGCTGTTCGCGCATGATCGAAACCGCAGCCAGCGTCTCCAGTGTCGGTACGTCGCCGCAGCAGGCCATGACTACGTCGGGCGCAACCTCATGATCGTTACTGGCCCATTGCCAGATGCCGATGCCCTTGGTGCAGTGCTTAACGGCGTCATCCATGCTTAACCATTGCGGGGCAGGGTGCTTGCCCGCGATTACCACGTTCACGTAATGGCGGCTGCGCAGGCAGTGGTCCATCACCGACAGCAAACAGTTGGCATCCGGCGGCAGGTACACACGCACGATTTCGGCCTTTTTATTGACGACGACATCGATGAAGCCGGGGTCCTGATGGGTAAAGCCGTTGTGATCCTGACGCCAGACATGCGAGGTCAGCAGGTAATTCAAGGACGCGATCTTATGCCGCCATGGCAGCTGCGCAGTCACTTTCAGCCACTTGGCATGCTGGTTGAACATCGAGTCGACGATATGGATGAACGCTTCATAACAGTTGAACAGCCTATGCCGTCCGGTCAGCAGGTAGCCCTCGAGCCAGCCTTCGCATTGATGTTCGCTGAGCATCTCCATCACGCGTCCGCTGGGGGCAAGAAATTCGTCGTTCGGCACGGTCGATGCGTCCCATTGGCGATCGGTCGTTTCAAACACCGCTTTCAGGCCGTTGGAGATGGTTTCGTCCGGCCCGAATATCCGGAAATTGCTCTGCTCATCGTTCAGCTTCGCCACATCGCGCAGGAAGTTTGCCAGCACACGCGTATCGCCGATGCCTCGCGTTCCCGGTGACGGTACATCGGCCGCGTACTCGCGAAAATCCGGCAGCCTCAGGTCGCGGAGCAAAATGCCGCCGTTGGCGTTTGGATTAGCGCCCATGCGGCGTTCGCCCTCGGGAGCCAGTTCGGCCAGTTCCGGTTTCAGGCGGCCCTGTTCATCGAACAGCTCTTCCGGCCGGTAGCTTCTGAGCCATGCCTCCAACTGCTTGAGGTGCTCGGGATGGTCGGCCGGATCGGACAGCGGCACCTGGTGCGAGCGGAACGTGCCTTCAACCTGCAAGCCGTCGACCGACTTCGGCCCGGTCCAACCTTTGGGCGATACCAGTACGATCATCGGCCAGCGCGGACGCGCAGAATTATCATTGGCACGGGCGTCCTGATGGATTTTATTGATCTGCTCCACCACGATGTCGAGCTTCGAGGCCATCGCTTCATGCATTAATTCGGGCTCGTGGCCCTCGACGAAATAGGGTATCCAGCCGCAGCCGCGCAGCAACTGTTCCAATTCCACGCGGCTGATGCGGGCGAGCAGGCTCGGGTTGGCAATCTTGTAACCGTTGAGATGCAGGATCGGCAGCACCGCGCCGTCGGTAACCGGGTCGAGGAACTTGTTCGAATGCCATGCTGTGGCCAGCGGCCCGGTTTCCGCTTCGCCGTCGCCGACCACGCAGGCGACGATCAGGTTAGGGTTGTCGAACACCGCCCCGAAGGCATGGCTGAGCGAATAGCCCAGTTCGCCGCCTTCATGGATCGAACCGGGACATTCCGGCGACGCGTGGCTGGGAATGCCTCCCGGAAACGAAAATTGCCTGAACAATTTTTGCAACCCGGCCTCATCCTGGCTGATGTCGGGATAGATTTCGCTGTAAGTGCCTTCGAGATAAGTGTTGCTGACCACCGTCGAGCCGCCGTGTCCGGGGCCGGAGATAAAAATCATGTTGAGGTCGTATTTTTTAATGACCCGGTTCAAGTGCGCGTAAATGAAGTTTTGTCCGGGGATCGTGCCCCAATGCCCCAACAGCAGGTGCTTGACGTCCTCGCTCGCCAGCGGCCGCTTCAGCAGCGGGTTATCGTAAAGATAAATCTGGCCGACCGACAGGTAGTTGGCGGCGCGCCAGTAGGCGTCGATATTCTTCAGTAATTCAGGATTGAAGGTTTGTAGACTCATGGTTTGGCTCCTTGTGGCAGTGCGCCATGATTGCTTACGAGACTGTGAAAGTATTCTATTTAATCAGGCCGAAAAAATTATTCACCACAGAGAACACGAAGGACACGGAGAAAATAATTCTATTAACTCAACCTATTAGAATCTCCGTGTTCTCGGCAAATGCTCCTGCGTTGCTCTCGATCGCTGTTCCAGACGCGATTCTACCTCGGCAACCGCTCCCTGCGTTGCTCTACCTCCTGCGTCCGTGCAGTCGTCCCCCATCCGTGGGGTCATACCTCCTGCATCCATGCGTCGTCTGTGTCCTCCGTGGTTACTCTTGGATTTTTTCTTAAACCGAATACCTTCACAGCCTCTTACACTAATGTTGGCTTGGGCAGCGCTCAGGCAGGCACCGAAGATGACAATGCACCCGGAAAGGTAAATCCACAGCAGCAACGCTATGATTCCGCCGAACGCCCCATAAACCGCGTTTAAGGCGGCGAAATTATCGATAAAAATTACGAACAGGCTTTCGGCCACTTGCAACAGCACCGTGGCGCATAAAGCGGCGCGCCAAACTTCGGAAAAACGCACGGGCCGACGTGGAGCCAGTTTGTAAAAAAAACTCAGGCACAGGAGCATCACTAACGCCGGAAGGAAATAGCCCACCAACAGATAGACCGAGGAAATCAAATCGTTCACTATGAAAAGCCAGTCCTTGGCTATTTTTGCCAGCACCGGCACCGCAAGAGACAAGAGCGCCAGGATGATCGTGAGAATCAGAACAACCAGGCTCTTGAGCGGCAGCCGCCACCAATTGAGGGGGGCTTCGCCCCAGGCCCGCTGTGTGGCGGAAATCAGCGTGGTGAAGAATTGCATGGCCGACCAAATCAGCATCAGCAGTGCGAGCGCGCTTACCGGTCCGCGCGCTTCGATGACGCCGCTGATGGTGTCAAAAATGTAACTTTGCATTTCGCCGCCGATCGGCACATAGGCCTCAACGTAAGCGATGATTTCCATCCCGGCCCGTTCCCGGTCAACAAACAGCGAAGCAATCGCCGCAGAGAGTATGATCAAAGGAAACAGCGAGAAGAAGGCATAATGGGAAAATGCCGCCGCCGACGTCGGCCCGTCCATCTGCAAAAAATTTTTCACGGCAAGACTGAATGTTGTCTCTGTCGCGCGAGCTCTTTGAGCTTCAACCGGTTCGAGCCTTCTTTGCCGTTCCAGGTATCTCGCCACTTTCACCAGTTCCAGAACCAATAGCGGCAGGGCGGCCACAGCGAGCAGCACCAAGCAATTGGAAAACGACAGATACGATGATTTCAGGAGTCGGCCCAAAGTCCCGTCTTGTTGGCTCCACACCTGGAGGCCGAAAGAAATGGCAACCACGACAACCAGATTGATGTTGTTCAGCAGGGGAATTCGCCAGAGCGGCTTGGTTTCACTGCGCGCGCCGAAAGCGCGCCACAGTTCGGCAAATACCAGCGTAGCGAAGGCGGCGGTGCGGGCCGTTTCAGTAGTTTGAGACTGCAAGGCATTATAGTAAGCCGTGAACGCGACGGTTGCGGTCAGGAAGCTTGTCAATAACATCGGACGAAAAAAACCATGGTCGGTAATATTCTCAGAGCGGCTGCGCGGGCGGCGTTTCATCACTTCGGGGTCGATGGGGTCGGTGGCCAGGCAAAGTGCGGGCAGGCCGTCAGTAACCAGGTTGATCCAGAGCAGGTGAATCGGCAGCAGCGGCGTCGGCAGCCCGATGACCACGCAGAGCGTCATCAGCAACAACTCGCCGGTGTTGCCAGCGAGCAGGTATTGAAGCGTTTTACGGATGTTGTCGTAGATGCCACGGCCTTCTTCGACGGCGGCGACGATGGTGGCGAAGTTGTCATCGGTGATAATCATGTCCGCCGCTTCCTTGGTGACTTCAGTGCCGGTTCGTCCCATGGTGATGCCGATGTCCGCGCTTCTGACGGCCGGGGCATCGTTGACGCCGTCGCCGGTCATCGCAACCACTGCGTCATTCGCTTTCCAGGCGCGAATGATGCGTTGTTTGTGCTCGGCGGTGACGCGAGCGTAGACCGCGATCTTGGGCGCGCGCAGCTGCAACTCTTGCTCCGTCATCTTGTTCAGATCGGTACCCGAAATAGCCACATCGCCAGCTTTAGCAAGGCCGATTTCCTGTGCGATAGCTATGGCCGTATGCGGATGGTCGCCGGTAATCATCACTACGCGGATGCCCGCAGAGCGGCATTTTGCGATAGCCTCTTTGACCTCTTGGCGCGGCGGATCATACATCCCCGACAGGCCGACGAACACCAGGTCCTGCTCCACGGCATCCGCAGTCAGGTCGTCAGGATGCGCATTGTCCAGCTCCCGATAGGCCGAGCCGAGCACGCGCAAGGATTGTTGCGCCATCGCGCAAATTTGCGCCTGGATCTGCTCTCTATCCTGCTCCGTCAGCGGGTTTATGCCGGTAGCCGTATAGAGGCTAGTGCTGCGCTCCAACAATTCGCCGGGCGCGCCGTTAATCAGCGCCCGAAGCTTACCGTCCGGCATTCGGCGGATAACCGTGCTGCGTTTGCGGTCGGAGTCGAACGGAATTTCATGGTGTTTCGGCAGTTCCCGTTCGATGCGCTCCCGGTCGCCGCCGGCTTTGATTCCGGCGGTCAATAGTGCGCCTTCGGTAGGGTCGCCGAGGGTCTTCCAATCGCCGTCTTCCTGAACCAGATGCGCATTGTTGCAGCCGAGGATGATGGTTGCGAGTTCAAGCAGCGGTGCGGCGTGCTGGGTTGGCGCCTTGCCGTCCTCCAGGCGGACTTCGCCATCCGGCCCGTAGCCCTCGCCGGTGACCTCATAGCGCCGGCCCGCAATGTAGAACGCGCGCACGGTCATTTCCCCGGCGGTCAGGGTGCCGGTCTTGTCCGTGCAGATGACGTTGGTTGAGCCTAGCGTCTCGACGGCGGGCAGTTTGCGCACCAAAGCGCGACGGCGGGCCATGCGCAACACGCCCAGCGAAAGCGCCACGGTAACCACGGCGGGCAGCCCTTCCGGGATGGCGGCCACGGCGAGGCTGATCGAGGTCATGATCAATTCCATCAGCTTGGTTCCCCGAAGCCAGCCTAGCCCGAACAGCAACGCGACGATAGCCAGCGCCATCCAGACCAGGATGCGCCCGAATGCGTCGAGTTTCTGTTGCAGCGGCGTACCTTGATCCGCTTTCGCATCGTCAAGCAATCCTGCAATGCGGCCCAGTTCGGTGTTCATCGCCGTAGCCACAACCACGGCTTGGCCGGTGCCTGTCGCGACGCTGGTGCCCATGAATACCATGTTTTTCCGGTCGCCGAGCGGAATATCTTCTTGCGCCAAGGTCTCGGTGTGCTTCTGCTCCGACTCCGACTCGCCGGTCAACGCGGACTCAACACAGGCCAGTGAAGCCGCTTCAAGAAGCCGGGCATCGGCGGCGATCAGATCGCCGGAGTCCAGCGCGAGGATATCGCCGACAACGATTTTCGAGGCAGGGATTGAAGTAACCTGTCCGTCGCGTCGCACTTTAGCTTGAGGCGCGACCATCTTTTTGAGTTCCGCGATCGACTTTTGCGCACTGAACTCCTGGTAGAAGCCTATCGCGGCGTTAAGGATGACAACCGTATAGATGGCGATGACGTCCTCGACGTCCCCCAACACGCCGGAGACGGCTCCGGCAGCGATCAGAATCCAGATGATCAGGCTCTTGAACTGGTCGATGGCAATCTGTAGCGGGCTGATGGGTTTGCTTTCCTTAAGCTCGTTCGGCCCATTGGCGGCAAGTCGCTGTGCGGCTTCTTTAGAAGATAGCCCTTCCGGAGACGAAGCAAACTGTGCAAGTATCTCCTCAGCCGGTCGGCTGTGCCAAGCGCTGCCTTGTTCCGGGGGCGGGTTCATGTCCTTGAGCCGTCGGGCCCGTTCTCTGCGGGTACGGTTCCCTCCAAGAAGCGCCGCTTACAACGGGCAATCATCGGTTCCGGACCGTAGGCATGGCGTAAACCGGATGTTTGATTAACCGACAGGAGGCGAGCAATAACAGATTTCATGGAACGATCTCTTCGTTATTGGTTAACCCTAGCGCGGCCAGCTTCTCGCAGGTAGATTTATAATCCGTATGCAGGATGCCTCGGATTCCGAATGTTTCCGCGACTTGAACAAGCAACGGAGTGTTTTCGATATAGGCGGTCTGCTTGGCCGGCACTCGGGCAATGTCCAACGCCAGCCGGAAAATATCCTTGTCGGGTTTTCTCAAATGGGCATAACAGGAAGAAATAAAGCAATCCACAAACTCGTCCAGTTTGAACTTTTCAATCCGGTAATCATTGATTTCGTGCGCTTCATTGCTGACCACGAAAATTTTCAGGCCGTAGCGGATCTTGAGCTGGGTGATCAGTTCGATCATTTCCGGGTAGGGCTGCGAGTGCGCAAACATGTAGTCCCGAAACTGAGTCGGAGTAAAAGGCCGCTCCTGATCAAACACCACCCGGTCCAAATATTCTTTCAGCGTCAGCTTGTCTGTCTCATAAACATCGACGTTCAAGTGATGACGGCTTTCCATCTCGTTCCAATCCAGCTTGAAATCCGTCGCCGCCTGTTTACGGAGATTATGGTCCCAGCCGTTGGTGAGCAGCACGCCGCCGATGTCCACAAACAGGCAGCTGATTGCGCTTGTGTTATTCATCGTGTTTTTCCGTCAGTGTTGCCATAGAATCCGCTCTTCTTCCAGCGGAATCGCCATGCCGTCATAGTAAGGCACCAATCGTGGCGTGTAATCTTTTGACGGGCGCGCCGCAGATACGGCAATGCAGTAGACGTAGCCGCCCGATGAGCCGACCAGATGGCGAAGCAGCATCATTTCCTCGCATACAGGCGCATTGTCCATGACGCCTTCAGCGTAAAGCTCCACCCGGACTACCTTGGGATCGAGGTTATGGAAATAAACCTGAACCTCAAACAGGTGATATTCGCCGCGCGTCTCAACTTTTACTTTACCGAAATGCAGCGCGGCCCATTTTTGATCCAGGCTGTGCCGCCAATCGACTATTTGTCTGCCGATTTCGCATTCATTGGCAGCCCGTAATTGGTAAGCGGCAGCAGCCGGAATGTAATGTTGCTCGGTGTACTCGCACACCGTGCGATTCACGGAGAAGCGCGGCGTCAATTGCGCCATGCTTTCCCTCATCCGCTGGATCCAGGCGGTCGGAATGCCGTTCTCGTCCCGGTTATAAAACTCCGGGATCACTTCCCGCTCAAGCAGGCCGTAGAGCGCGCCGGCATCGGTAGCGTCTTCGTCGGAACCGCCGCCATGCCCCAGATTATCGCCCAGCGCCCAGCCCAGCTCAGACTGGTAGGCTTCCGCCCACCAGCCGTCCAATACCGAGACATTGAGGCCGCCGTTGACCAATACCTTCATGCCGCTGGTTCCGCACGCCTCCCAAGGTCGTCGCGGCGTATTTATCCAGACGTCCACGCCCTGTACCAGGCGTTCGGTCAAATGCATGTCGTAATCGCTCAGAAAGATCACCCGCGCCCTGGCTTCGTGCCGCTGGATGAAATGCGTCCATTCCCTGATCAGCTCTTGCCCCGCCTGGTCTGCCGGATGCGCTTTGCCGGCAATGATAAGTTGCACCGGCCGCTGGACATCGGTTAACAGACGAAGCAAGCGCTCCGGATCGTGCAGCAGCAGGTTCGGCCTTTTGTAAGTCGCAAAGCGCCGGGCAAAACCCAAGGTCAACACGTTGGGATCAAACAGATGTTTTGCCTCTTCAACGGCGTCGGGCGATTCACCGATAGAGGCCAGTTGTCTTGCCAAACGCTCGCCGGCATATTCAACAAGAGACCTGCTGGCGGCCGTGCGAAACTGCCAGAGCCTGATGTCGGAAACATTCCGAATGTCATGTTCCAGGGTTTCCATTGTTCCCAGCCAGCGCTCTTTGCCGCAGGCTTCCGTCCATAGATCATCGGCCGCTGCCGAATCCCAGGTCGGCATGTGAACCCCGTTGGTCACATGCCCGACCGGTACTTCGGCCAACGGCCAATGAGGAAAAAGAGGGGCAAAGTAATGACGGCTGACTTGCCCATGCAGGCGGCTGACGCCATTGACTGATCCGCTGCCGCGGATCGCCAGATAAGCCATATTGAAACTTTCCGAATCGTCGTTCGGATTCTGGCGGCCCAGAGCCAGTAATTCGTCGATTGTTATGCCCAGTCTTTGCTCGGCATAACGGCACAGGTATTGTTTGATAAGGTCCGGAGCGAACCGGTCGAATCCGGCCGCCACGGCGGAATGGGTAGTGAAAAGGTTGCCTGCGCGGGTTACGGCCAGCGCGACGTTGAAAGGCTGTGCCGTTTTCTGCATAAAACTGCGGGCGCGCTCCAACACCGCAAAGGCGGCATGCCCTTCATTCAGATGGCAGACGTCGGGTTGGATGCCAAGCGCATCCAATAGTCTCCAGCCCCCGATTCCCAGCAGCAGCTCCTGTTTGAGGCGCAGTTCCGGCCCGCCGCCATACAGCTCGCTGGTAATTCCCCGGTGCATGGGGAAGTTGGCGGGATCGTTGCTGTCCAGCAAGTAAAGCTTCAGTTTGCCGACCCGGACCTGCCAGATGCGCAGCCACACCGAGTAACCGGGCAAGGCGATTTCCAGCCGCAACCACTCGCCGTTTTCCTGGCGCACAGGGGTAATCGGCAATTGTCCGGGGTCGTTATACGGAAACAGGGCTTGCTGGCCGCCATCCTTGCCGATGACCTGGCGAAAATAGCCTTGCTGGTACAGCAGGCCCACGCCGACTACCGGTACGCCCAGGTCGCTTGCACCTTTGAGCTGGTCGCCGGCGACATTGCCAAGCCCGCCCGAGTAAATCGGCAGAGCTTCGCTGAGCATGAATTCCATGCTGAAATAGACGACGCTGCTCAGCGGGCTTTGCGGATGCTTCTGCTGGAACCAGGCCGGCGCCTCTACCGCTTGCGATTTGGTCTGCAACAAATCATCAACGTCTTTGTGAAAAGCAGGGTCGGCCAGCAATTGTTCGATCCGGTCGCGCGAAACGGTCTGTAGCACAACCCAAGGGTTATGCGTGATGTCCCATAATTCAGGATCAAGTCGTCGCCACACTTCATCGGTCGCATGATTCCATGACCAGCGGATATTCAGGGCGAGCTCAGCCAAGGCATCAAAGCCTTCGATCTGGACAGGCAGCAGGCTATAAATAGGGCTGGAAACGCGAGCTTTTTTGTGCATGGTTTCTCCATTTTAACAAGAGCCACTTTAGCCGCTACACGGGTTCGCAATCCGTACGGTAGAGCACATACCGCAAGAAGATTGTAACCCAATGACTTTAGGAAGCTTCGGCGTAACTATAGTTTTTCGTCATTCGCAGTGCCGACAACACCGGCTGTTGCAATAAACCGTAGCGCATCCTCTACAGACATATCTATTTCGATGACATTTTCCCGGGGCATAATAATCGTGTACCCGCCTAGCTGATAACTGAAAGGTATGAAGACAGCAATCCGGTCATCGGCAAGAAAAGCGGAAGACGTCTGCCCAAGCTCCGAAACCGTAATAAAACCTATCTGTTGATTGTTGTCGGAAGATACCTTGACCAAAACAACTTGCTGGAATTTTCCTTTTTTTTCACTGGCAAAAAGGGAACTCAAATCCCGTATGGTGGTGTAGATGCTTTTCACAAAAGGAATCTGGATGACAAGTTCTTCAAAAGTACGGAACAGTGTGCGGAAAGTATGAGATTCAAGAAAGCTTCCGAAAAAAAACGCGACCACCAGGCCTGTAACAAAGCCCATGCCTTTAACATACCAGCTATCGGGCAACAGCAGTTTAAATATGGTTCCCAGCGCTAATTCTGCCGTACTGGCTATCCAGAACAGCAAATAAACCGTGAGGATAATAGGGATAAGAGCAACCAGGCCTTTGAAAAAAGTCCTGCTGATAGGCCTCATATTTGCTTGCCAATGATTGTAGTCCGACATTTCGCACCCCTGTAATGAACTTGCCAATGAACGTGTTGAAGATGAAAAGTTGTTGATTCTCCTGTGACTTAAGCTTGGTAGGGTACGAGGCTGTGAAAGTATTATCAAAAATCACTTTAAAAACTTATTCACCACGAACGATTACATGGACGTAGGAGGTACGACTCTACGGACGCAGGGAGCAATTGCCGAGGCACGAAGGACACGAAGTTTTCAATACATTGAGTTTAAACAATTATTTTTCCTTCGTGAGCTTCGTGAGCTTCGTGAGCTTCGTGCCTTCGTGGTGAATGCTTTTGCTTTTGTTCTAAAACGAATACTTTCACAGTCTCGTACGCATCGCGTATCGTTTTCACTATTTTCCGCTGAATTAAATCCCAAAAAGGTACGCGATGCATACTCTACGGTGCTACGGTGTTTTCTCCCGTATGCCGCGTCGATCACCGGCAACCGGAACGGCTGGATAGCTTGGCACCTGTCGTATCAACTGCAACAAACACGGCCACTCCAGTGGCCGTGTTTGTTTTGCTTATATAGAGGCTTATCAGGCGTCCACTCTGTGGACCTGCCTGAAATCAGCCCGCTATCGGGATGCGCGAAGTTCTTCCTTACGTTCGGTTAGCTTCGCGCCAAGCTCCATCATGTCCAGATTGGTGGACTTTGCCTTTGGGAATATTTCATTCTGCTCTTCTTTGACATGGTGCTTCACGTACTCACGCATCACCTTGATCTTGGCGTCAAACATCTCGTCATCAGGCTCTTTTCCTTCGACTTGTGCGATAAGCCCTTTCAGCGTGGCATGCTCAACCTGGGCTTCAGGGATTAATTCATGGTCTTTCAGGGCCCGTTTGACGGCCGGGTAGAAGATTTCCTCTTCAACCTGTGCATGCACAGTCAGTTCGTCGCATATTTGGCTAACAATCTTCTTTTTTTTCGCAGATGAACGAGACGCCTCATATTCGTCAAATAAATCGCTGACCAGCTCGTGATCGGCCTTCAATAACGCCGTCGCATCCTGAGCTTTCGATGAAGCGGACTTATTCGTTGCAGTTGCCATAAGGTATTCTCCTTAGCTTGATGGGGAACTACGTCAATAACGCAATCAAAATAATGATAGGGATGGGAATACCGAGTAAATATAAAAGTATTGAGCGCATTGTTGTCTCCTGAATGGATGAGTTAGCGGGTAATCATGTCGCGTTGTCTGCCGCCGTAAGTGGCCGCATAGCTTGCGCAGAAAGCGCCGATCAGCAACGAGACGAAGAACCACAGCGATGCGTAAACGGAAGCTTTGCGCGTCTTGTCGGCCGCATCTTTGGCGGCGGCTTCCGCTTCATTGAGCTTGGCCTGCATTTGTCCATACGTATCAACCACCCGTCTCTCAGCTTCCGGCTGTGGCAGCCCTGTGTGCTGCGCAACAATTTGGCCGGCATAGCGGACATCTTCCGGAGGCAATGGTCCGGTGCGCAGAGAGTTCATGAAGATGCGGGTCATTTCCGCGTCGGGATCGGTAGGGGTTGCCTGGCCGGCAGGTGTCATTACACCGCTCTCATCCGGAGTCATGGCGACTGGAGCGTTGACATCTCTTCGGAACAGCGAATCGATGTAGTATTTTGTCGGTTCATTGTTGCCGTACTTCGCCACTTCGGCTCCGGCTGCAGCAGCAGCACCGCCCGCTGTGACGGCTGCGGCTGTGCCCGCGGTTCTCATGCCGACGCTGACAATCGTTCCGATCATCGAAGAGAGCAGGGCGGCTGTCATCAACGCGGAGACGGCCCAGGCCAGGAAACCGTGTGCGGTATCACGGAAGTAGACTTCGTCGGAAGGCGTTGAAAGCCACTTGGTTCTCAACCTGCCGGCGATATAGCCGCCCAATCCCGCCGCGAGCAGTTGGGTGATAGTCAGCCACAGGATGGACGATATGCCAAAGGCTTCCGCACTGATTCCTTCAAAAGCCCAAGGCGATACAGCGGACAGGCCCAAGCCCGTGCCCAGCATGGTAAGGATTAGCGCCAAAGCGGCTGCGGCCGTGGCTCCGGCCAGGATAGCCCCCCACGACACTGCGCTGGTGGAGACCGGTAATGTTTCAGGCAGGGCATTGGTACTTGACGAAGCGCGTCTGCGACCCAACTCGTCAGAGGCACGTCTGCGCCCGAATTGGTCAGCTTCTGAAATATTAGGAACACTCATGACAATTCTCCTCTAATTTTGTTCAGAAAATTATGGTACGAGGCCTTACTTTATATCTGTACGAAAGCGCACACAGCAGGGAATAAAATGTTGAGTTAATCGAGAGCGGCCTGTGGCTGTTGGTGTCTGCTCTTGGTCGTATATAACGACTGACTCAGGGAGTAGTGAAACCCATCATTACCGTAAACGATGGGTTTCACTTCGTGCTCTAGCGAGTCACTGCGTTCTACCCATCCTACAGTCGTAAGCTCTGGTGCTCGACGCGGTAAACGAGAAAAAGTACAGTAGGGTACGCATCGCGTACCTTTTTGGGATCTGATCCTCCAGCGAAAAATATTGATAACGGTACGCGATGCGTACCCTACCGGGCTTATGCTGTATGTTTCCGGAGCGGCAATTCTGAAGTACTTTTTGGCTTGGTATGCGGCCCAGCCATCATGGCCGGGCACCCTATCCTACACAACCGGAACCAGTCCCTGGATTAGGCTCGCGATGTAGTTTGCTCGGTTATTTTAGGGATTTGACGGTCTAGCGGTCACTCAACAGATAGTTCAGCGCATAACCGATCGCTGCCGCGATACCCAGTGATGCCACGGGATGATCGCTGACATAACTGCGGCCTCGCTTGACCATTTTCCGTTGAACATCGAGCAATTCCTCGCCTTTTTCGCCGAGCACTTTTGCGGTTTGAGCGGATGCGCTGGCGACTTTTCCGGCAGTTTCTTGGGCGTATTCAGATGCTTTTTGTGCAGTATCCATAATCATTTCCTCTCTGGTTAAGCCGCATGTTATTCACGGCATGGGTTGATAATGTTGGACGCGTTAACGTCTGCTGAGTATGCCGCCCAGCGCAAAACCGATCGCTATCATAATGCCTATCGATGTGACAGGGTTGGCGCGGACATATTTTCCGCAACTCTTCATTAGTTTCTGCTCGGCGTTCAGCAATTGCTCGCCTTTTTCACCCAGTGCTTCTACGGCCTGAGTGGTTGCACCGGCGATTTTATCGGTTGCTTCATGTGCGTACTCGGCAACGTCATGTACGTATTCGGATGTTCTGTCTAAGGTGCCCATAATACTTTCCTCTTGGTTAAGCCGCGTGTCATTCACGGCATTTGGATTGGCTGTTAATGACGATCGCTCAACAGGCGGCTCAGGCAATAACCGGTGGCCAGCGCAATACTCATCGAGGCTATAGGATGATAGCTGATAAAACTGCGGCAGGCCTTCATCAGCTTCTGCTCGGCATCACACAATTGTTCTCCTGCTTCGGAGAGCGTTTCTTTGGCCTTGCCGGCCGCTTCTTGTGCGTAATCAGATGCTTCGTCTAAGGTGTTCATAAGGTTTCCTCGTTGCTCGATCCGTACGCCGCTTGCGACGTACGGACATGATCTCTAACGGAGCAGACGACTTAGAAAAAAACCGGCCGCAACTGCGATACCTACGGACCTGATAGGGTAACTACGGATATATTCCCGGTAATTCTCTATCATTTCCGCCTCGGCGCTCATTAACTGCTCGCCTTTTTCACCAAGCACTTCAGTAGCCTGATAGCCCATATTGGTCATCTTATCGACAGCTTTATGCGCGGATTGCGATACGTTGCTTATGGTCTCTTTGATATTTTCTTCAGTGTCTCTGGGTCTGTTAACATTTTCTTCTACGTTTTCCATGGTTTTTCCCCTGTTCAAGTGGTCTATCATTGATGGTGTTTAGGTTCACGAAATGGTGGGTACTGTTTCCGAAACTGTCAGTGCTGTTAAGCATTGACATCGCTTTCCATGGTTGAGCCAATATCCTCTGCATGGGCCTGTTCGAAAATGTCCTTCGCTCTGGAAAGCTCTTCGGAATTTTCCGTATGCACGGAAATCAAGGCGCTTCCGCCCCTGATTTTCCCTTCATAACGCTTGGCCTCATACTCCGGAATGCCCATGCCTATCAGGGCACCGGCAATGCCGCCGGTGGCTGCGCCTAATGCCGCGCCGCTCAAAGCGCCCATAATCGGTCCGGCCGCAATAAACGGACCGGCTCCGGGAATAGCCAGGCTGCCGATGCCGGCCAGCCAGCCCAGCACGGCGCCCAAGCCGATGCCGGCGGTGCCTCCGATAGTGGCGCCTTCCGGGGCCTTGGTGTGTTTTTCATGGGCGAAGTCCTTGGTCGTGGACTTGTCCGGTAACAGCACGGAGACGTCATCATTCGAAAAACCGGAGGTTTTTAACCGGCTGACGATGCGCTCTGTTTGATCTATGTTTTGGGTAATGCAAAAAACGGCTTTTTTCATGACTAATCTCCTGTTGCGGATTAAGGCGTTTTGGGTTCAAGCTGATTATCAATCTTCTTCACGCCACGTATTTTTTTGGCGATCGATTGCAATTCGGCTTTTCCGCAGAATTTTTGACGGGACCTTGCAGAGTGACTACGCCGTTGCGGGTGATGTTGTGCGCATCGGTTGACAGCGATTCTCGATCGACGATAGCTTTGCGGATGGCTCGGGTAATTTCGACATCATCGGAAGTTTCTTGTTGCTTTTCAGGTGTGGCGTTGCGGTCGTCACGGTCGCGAACATTACGTTTGGTATTTTCCGGATCGGTATTGGCCGCAAGTGTCGTCAAACTGAAGTCTTGTTCGGCTCGGACGCTGCCGGCCGTCAGCGTCAGGGCCGCCATCAAAGTAAGGGTCAATATCTCTAAAAATCTCGGTATCATCAGCTTCTTGCTCCTAAGTTTTCTCAGGCACGTTTTGTAAAGAACTGGCCGGTATTGACCGTTTTGTCCAGGGTTAGCATGAAAGTCTCCGGCGCCGGAATATTGAATCTGGATGCGAGCGCTCCTGAAAAACTAATCTGCCAACGCTAAGCGCCGGCTATGGGGTTTTTGTCCGTTATGCGACTGTGGCGGATGAAAAATGTTGACGGTGATGTCGAGTACCCAAAGTCTAAAATCACCCATCGGATTTTTCCTCAATACCCCTCTCCAGTCTGAATGGCTTGCTGACGTTTTCGCACAGTGCGCTGAACGTATGGCCGTGCTATTTACCGGAGCTTGGGAACGAACCAAAACACTGTGACAACGGTTTGATGATGAGGTTAACCGCAAAGTCGAACTTGGTCAGTGCGCTGACCCACATTGGTTGACATAATTTGGCAATAAAATTATGTTGTTATCTGTGGCGCCCGTTTTTCTGTTTGTTGGCATCAAGAGTTAATGAACAGACATTGCCGCAGCGCGAATTCGGAAAGCGGCCTTATTGGCTGCGCAAGCAGATGAACTATTATTTTCGGGCTCATACGATTCCTGCTCTGTCTTGAACCTTTTTTGTACCCGGCAGTTGCGATTTCATGTCCCGTAGACGCATCGCTTTGCCGCGTTACAAATAGCTTCGTCCGCCAAAGTGACAGTCGGGAGCGACCGACTGTTTCCTTATCGTATCGCTCCATCTTTTTAACGCTTGGACAGTTCCCGGTCACCGGTTGTTAGTGGGTCCGATGGGACTGCTGTTCCGTAGTTGATTGTTCCATGGGGGGTCTGGTTTCATAGAAAGATTCAATTTCACGTTGCCAAGTCGGATCCGCCATATCGGGCCAGCGGTCCTTGTCGAATCCGGGCGCAGTTTCAAGGCGCTCTTTGTCCACATTCAGTATAAAACGCTTATTTGCCGTATCGAGTTTCAATGCATTCCAAGGTACTGCAAAAAGTCTTTCGCCCATGCCCAGAAAACCGCCGTAAGACAAAACCGCATAAGCTACTTGGCCGTTGGTCATGTCCAACATGATTTCCTTGATGTCGCCCAAATCTTCCTCTTTTTCGTTGTAGACATCGTTGCCAAGCAGGGTATCGGCGCCCATCAGACGTGGGCCCGGACCTTCGCCTTCCTGGCCTTTGTACATCCCATAGGTATCTCGTTCTTCGAAGTTCATGTCTATCTCCTGTCAAAGATGATGTTTAAAAAGGGCTTTGTTACGACCATCTTTGTGGGATCGCCGGAGCCCGATTATCCGAGCATAAAGAAAGATTCTTTATCTCGAATAAGTACAATACACCCGACGCTAACCATAGTCGGTACGCTAAAACACAAAGGTCAATACAATGTTGTTACTAACGTTAAGTCCATATCGGAAATCGACTTGAATCGTCGCTGGTTTTTAGTTCATGCTCAAACTAAAAAGAGTTAAACAGAAAACTGAAGATCATGCTGCACGGGAGCGCAGCAATTTGTTTGAAATGAAGTTTTTTGGAATTGATAGCTATCAGCATGATGAACCTTTCGGCTGTAATTTCAGAAAAATTCTGCTTTTTCTGAAAAGATTAACCGGCTGAGAGAGAAGGGTTGTATAGGCTATAGCATTGGCAAGTTCGCTTGTTCAATAACCTAAAGTCGGATAACCACGAAGGACACGAAGAAAAACCAAAGTAAGACTTCGTGTCTTCGTGGTTTTTTATACTTTATAGTTAAATGAAGATAGTTCTTGCTGTCTCCGCAGCATGGCCGAGGTTCAGGCTATGCTGCGGAGTGGACCCGGCTGGGATAAAAAAGGCCGGGAAATTATCCTCCTATCTAATTAAGAGGATATTTAGATTAGGATGATGTACCTCCTGTACCGGTATCAGTTCCTGTGCCAGCACCTGTACCTGTACCTGTACCTGTACCTGTATCAGTTCCTGTGCCAGTACCTGTACCGCCGTCAGTTCCTGTGCCGTCTCCAGGAGTTACAGTGCCTTGTGCATCGATACGACCGTACAGACCGCCTTGTTCCTCGTTTGGACCGGCTGTAAAGAACAGCGTATTAACCGGTTGATTCAAATAGCCGTTGCCAAAGCCCAATGCCCACAAGCCGTCAATTACGATAGGTTCGTCGCTTTCATCAGCTAATTGGCCAATCATTCCGCCTGTCGCAACATCGAACGCATAAATGGTGCCATCGCCGAAATTGCCTACCAGAAGACGGTCGCCAAACTCACCGAAACTAGCAGGCGCTAAGGCCATACCCCATGGGGCATTCAAACTGCCTTGAGAAATTAAGCGTTTAATCAGCTGGCCATCAGTGTTGTACACATCGACGAATCCAAGCCCTACGCCTTTTACGGCGTCAAGCTTAGCTTCATCCTGCTGCGCATAAGCCACATAAATGCTGCCGTTAATGGCCTGTATGTTAAACGGCGCATATCCGGTAGGAAGGCTTGGATCGGTAAAGGCGCCTTCTTCTAGCGTCACTGGTTGAAAGCTGCCGTCCCAGACATCAACTTTATTGTTGAAGAAGTCGGCGGCATAGAGCCGGCTTTCGGTGCCGTTCGCGCTTATGGCAAGCCCTTTATATACCGCGCCGTTTTCTGCCGAGACTTCGTTTACACGAACCGCTTGGGTTGCATTGACATTAGGATTCCAACCCGCGATCACACCTTCGTCGGTTGCAAAGATAAACCGGCTGGGTCCCGATCCTGTAGTACCGCCATTAGTGCCGCCATTAGCGCCACCATCAGTACCACCGTTAGTGCCGCCATTGGTGCCGCCATTGGTGCCACCATCAGTACCACCGTTAGTGCCGCCGTTAGTACCACCATTAGTGCCGTTTACTACGGCGCCATTAGCGTCAATCACGAATTCGGGGGAACCGTTATATACCACGCCGGTCGGCTTTCCACCGGTAACATCGGTTGCCGTTGGTATCTCGACTACCAAAGGATTGACAGCGCCGGTACCATCATAGACTGTAGCAACGCCAGTGCCGTTGTTGGCCACCCATGCCGGGCCAAAAGGGTTAAAAGCCAATCCCCACGGATTCACCAAATTAGCGTCGGTGACATCTGCCCCTTCAGCGTTGGCCACCAAGTCTTTCTGTTGATAAGTCCCTAAGGTATGAGCGCCCAATCCCGTAGCAAAGGCCAGCGCGACCAACAAGGACGCGCAAGTTCGGCGGGTGCTTTTAAAAAAAGATAGTTTTTTCATTTCGCAGCTCCTCAAAAATGAATTGATGCGGGGAACACTCATTGGAGATAGTGATCCTCTTGCGTAAAGGCACGACTAAAACATCGCGCCACCTATCCGGCTTCAGTCATCAATCAAGCGTGTGACAAAAGTCCAGGATGTTGTCTAAGCAAAAAAAGGTCAAACGCTGACAGCCTGTGCATCCGACAGGTGCAATGTAGGGTCGGCAATAGCGACGCCTTATCAGTTTAGGGGTGTCTTGCAGTGCGACTATTCTTTCGCTTAGTGGTCCAGCTTTATTAAAAATACCGGCCCCTGTGGTTGAGCCGTGCCTTATTGCATAAGTCTGAAAAAGCAGTTGGAAAGTCGATGACATGATGTTTTACAGCATGATTGACTTTATTGGATAACTTCGATTCGTGCATAAGGCAATAAAGACTATGTAGGGGCCGACATATTTCTAATAAGCTAGAGCTATGAGATTAACTTACCTGTTGTGCTTTGATTCTCCTGAAGAACCTTTTCCATGGGAAGCCTGGCCGCCTTTACGGCCTGCTTCTCTGGCTTCTTCCGGAGTAAACTCATGAGCTGTGCCTTTTTCATGAGCCGCTTGGCCGCCCTTACGGCCTGCTTCTCTGGCTTCTTCCGGAGTAAACTCATGAGCGGTACCTCTCTCATGAGCAACTTGACCACCTTTATGACCCGCTTCTCTGGCTTCTTCCGAAGTAAATTCGTGCGCAGTGCCTTTTTCATGAGCGGCGCGCCCTCCTTTACTGGCAATTTTCCGTTGCTTTTCTTCGTCCATAGAAGCAAAACCTCGGTTTTGGGTGGAACCTTTCTGACCGGTATGAGATTGTTTCTGTGGCATGATCTTTACCTCGAACAAATTATTTAAACGTATAGGAGTGCCTTTTTTATAGAAGGAGATTAAAAGGCATTTCTTCTTTATGTATTTAAAGAAGTAAACTCAGAATATAGGAAAAAAGCGTATTTTTTCTGTACGTCAACACACACTAACGACATTTATATTGTTTTATTTTCATTGTAATCATATAGTTATACATCAGCTGGCGTTTCTCGATCCTTTAGGCGGCGGAATTTGAAACCGGTTGCCCAAATAGGAAATGCTGATAGTAGGACAAAAGGTTTATTCGTTATAAAAGCATAAACAATTTCATGATGCCCATTGAAGAGATAAAAACTTTCGTTCCTCGGTAATGCCGAAGCAAATTGACAAAGAATAGGTTTTTCTGCAAAAGACGACATTTTTTGTCTTGAAGCCTGACTTGAACTTGATCCGTCCTAGGCGTTATCTATGGCTTTCCATCGTCCGCTGGCTTCATCTTTCCGATATTTCTTTTTGACGGCGCCCCATGCCACCCGGTGAGCCCGTTCTTCGTCGTGTTCGTATTCGTCCCAAGCATTGTTATAGGCTGCTCGATAGATTTCCTGGGCATGTTTGGGTAAGTGTTCCCGCACGTCCTCGGGTAAATCGTTGATATCTTTATAAGGCATGTTCCACCTCCGGTTGGATGACTGATATTCGGTGATCTAAGGCTAAAGGCTAAAGGCTAAAGGCTAAAGGCTAAAGGCTAAAAATTGAACGGATTCTTAAACATCAATGCAAGCTTTTTTCGCCCTTCGCCTCTCTTCAGTGTGCATGTGTGGCTGAATAGTTACAAAACTTTTTGCTTTCTTTTAGGAATCGAAACTCTATAACTACTCTAGGCGAAAAACCTGATGCAGTCGGTACGGCTGCGTACGTACAAGCACGGAATTTTTAACAGTCCATTTTCTTAAAGAATGAGACAAGCTTGGTCGATCAGCTTGTTCCGGTTTTTTATAAAACCAATCCTTGGTACGTTTTCGCACAGAAAATTTTATTTTAAACCAGTACCTTATTAAAAAATCGTTAGTTAAAGGCCGGCACTTTCGATGCAACAGTTCATGCCATAGATAAACTCTGACTACTACCAAGCGATAGTTATCCACCTTGACTGAGGAGAACGCTATGAAAGCCTTATGTTGGTACGGTACAAACGATGTTCGGGTGACCACGGTGCCGGATCCTAAAATCATCAATAAAACCGATGCGATCATTAAAATCACGTCCACGGCAATCTGCGGATCGGATCTGCATATTTTGGATGGCTTCCAGCCGACGATGGAGAAAGGCGACATATTGGGCCATGAACCGATGGGCGAAGTGGTCGAGGTTGGCAGTGACGTTAAAAACTTGAAGATCGGCGACCGCGTGGTAGTGCCTTTCACGATCTCTTGCGGGGAATGCTTTTTTTGCAAAAAACAAATGTACTCCTTGTGCGACAACTCCAATCCCGGTGCAGAGATAGCTCGCAAGGCCATGGGGCATGCGACGGCCGGGATATTCGGCTATTCCCATATGCTGGGCGGTTACGCCGGCGGTCAGGCTGAATATTTGCGGGTTCCGTTTGCCGATGTCGGGCCATTTAAAATTACCAACGGCATGCCTGACGAAAAAGTCTTGTTTCTTTCGGATATTTTTCCTACCGGTTATATGGCCGCAGAAAATTGCGGCATTGAACCCGGCGACACCGTTGCGGTGTGGGGTTGCGGCCCGGTTGCGCAGTTTGCGATTCAAAGCGCCTGGATGTTCGGCGCCGAGCGCGTTATTGCAATCGACTATGTGCCTGAACGGCTGGAAATGGCCAGGCAGCAGGGTAGGGCGGAAACCATCAATTTTGACGATGTGGATGTTTATGACCAATTAATGGCAATGACCCATGGGCGCGGGCCTGACCGATGCATTGACGCAGTCGGGTGCGAAGCGCATTCGGGCGGAACCCTGGATGGGATTATCGATTCAGTGAAAACCGCCACCATGCTGGGAACTGATCGGCCCCATGTTTTACGGCAGGCCATCAAGAGTTGCCGCAAAGGCGGGACTATTTCGGTGCCGGGCGTGTATGTCGGTTACGGCGATAAAATCCCGATCGGGGCAGCGATGAATAAAGGCCTGACGATCAAAACAGGTCAGACCCATGTGCAGAAATACATGCCGCTTCTTTTTGAAAAAATTGAAAAAAATGAAATCGATCCATCGTTTGTTATTACTCATCAAATGAAGCTGGATGATGCCGCCGAGGGCTATAGCCTGTTTAAGGAAAAAGGAGATCATTGCATCAAGGTGGTATTAAAACCCTAATAAACTTAGTAACTGAGATAAGTAACCGATGTTACGCAGTGCTAGAGGTAGGGTACGCATCGCGTACCTTTTGGGACTTGATCCAGAAAATGGTACGAGACTGTGAAAGTATTCGGTTTAAGAGACTAACCACAGAGAACACGGACGACTTGCAGGGATGCAGGAGGTAGAGCAATGCAGGAGCAATTGCCGAGAACACGAAGTTTTTAATAGATTGAATTAATACGATTATTTTCTCCGTGTCCTTCGTGTTCTCTGTGGTAAATAATTCTCTCAGCCTGATTTGGATAATACTTTCATAGTCTCGTACCTTTTGGGGACTTGATCCAGAAAATGGTACGCGATGCGTACCCTACGGTGCCGCGATAAGTATTTTATTACCCACCTTATAAAGGAGGCGTCATGGCCGATATAGAGCATCCCAAACCCCCTTATCCGCCCCAACATCAGGAGCGCCAGCCGGGGCTGGAAGCAGAAATGAATCCCCAGCCTCAATCTCATGATCCTAATTATCAGGGCACCGGTAAGCTGAACGGCAAAGTCGCCTTAATTACCGGCGGAGATTCCGGTATCGGACGCGCCATTGCGGTAGCTTTTGCCAAAGAAGGCGCTGATTCGGCTATTGTTTATTTCGACGAACATGAAGATGCGGAAGAGACCAAGCGCCTGGTGAATGAGTATGGCCAACAATGCCTGCTGATTGCCGGAGATATCGGGCAAGAATATTTTTGCCAAGAGGCGGTTGAGCAGACCGTCAGTGAGTTAGGACGGCTGGATAGCCTGATCAATAATGCGGCTGAACAGCATCCCCAGAAAAGCATTGAAGACATAAGCGCAGAGCAGCTTGAAAAGACCTTTCGCACCAATATCTTTTCGATGTTCTATTTAACCAAAGCGGCCCTTAAACACCTGCAACCCGGAAGCACCATTATTAACACGACGTCGGTGACGACTTATAAAGGCAGTCCTCAATTGCTTGATTACTCGTCTACCAAGGGCGCTATTGTCGGTTTTACCCGGTCCTTGTCTCTGGCTTTAGCCGAACAGAAAATCCGGGTTAATGGCGTTGCTCCGGGACCCATTTGGACGCCGCTGATTCCTTCAACGTTTCCGACTGAGAAAGTCGAATCTTTTGGCAAGGATGTGCCGATGGGCCGGGCCGGACAGCCTGAAGAAGTTGCCAACTGTTATGTTTTTTTAGCTTCCGATGATGCTTCGTATATGTCCGGGCAAATCCTTCATCCCAATGGCGGCACGGTAGTGAATGGTTAGTTGCGGCTAATTCAGGCTTGGTAGATAGCGTCTTGAAAGTCAACTTCAACTTGTGTAATTGGGTCGATAGGGCTGACGAGTTTTCAAGACGGTATCTACGGGCTTCATGTAAGTGATAGGACGTATTTACTCATACCCCCCTGTTAAATAGAGTCTATCTGTAGGCTAGGCCCCGGCTGGGCAGAAAGGCTCTCACGGCACAAAGATCATATCGCAAGATCTATCTTTGTCTTCCGATTTTCTTTCCAACCATTAACGACGGAAAGTCTTGTCAGCCGCTTTACCTTCAAAGTCGGATTCTCTCCGCTTAGTTAGACATTTGCATTGAGTAAAGAATGGGTGGAAGCCTCAGCTAAGCGATGCAATGCCCGCGACCAGGATATCTAGGCACTTGATCGATAGCCCAAAACTCATAAACTGAGGAAAGGAAACGTATGAATAGCAAAGTCTGGTTGATCAGCCTATTCTCGGCCACTATGCTGACGGAAAGCGTGCAAGCGGATGACTATCGAACGCCACGGGCCGGCGAAGAGTATCATACGGAGTTATGGGGCATGTCGGCCACCGCGCCCAAGCGCGATCGCCGCCGGGTGACCGCTTTGTCGCTGGGGCTGAATTACATTCCGGATGGGCCGAGCAGCCCGGTGGTCCTTCCCTTTGGTGGGGCGCTGTTGTTTCCCAACGAGCAAAGCAAGGGTCAGGATATCTTCCAGCCCCTCGGAGCGCTCTACCTCTGGCGCCAAGCAGAGGATAACAAACAGCGTTTCCGCGGTGTCATTTCAGGGCTCTACAACGACCTGCGCTATAACTTCGCCCCGGAGTTCATGCACGGGCCGGAATTCGTCTTCACTTTCGAGAATCTCACGATCCCCATTGGACGGCCCGAGTACGTCGAGGGAGAGAGCATCGATCCTGTCGAGTTGGAATGGTATTACGTGCGTGCCGGGCTGGGATTGGGCTATCGTACACCGATCGGCCCCGGCCACCAGGACAACGCTTTTGAACTGGCATTGACCTACGAACCGGGCTACCTTTGGTTCGACCGTAGCAGCGATACCGCGCAGAATTTCATTACGCCCCAAGATACCTATGAAGGTCGAGTGCATTTCCGCCTGCGTGCCGATGCCTTGGAACGCAATATTTTAGAGCTTGCCCATCAAGGATGGTCTACGGGGTTGGACCTCGTATATGGCCATCGGAACAACTGGGAAAACTGGGGAGAACCGCAACTCGGCTCGTCTCGTGCCGGCGCCCAGCAGGACTATTTTGCTGCCAGCGCCTATATGGTGGCGGCAGACAGCATCCCGGGCGTGAAGAGTGAACGGCACCGTTTGATCGCCAGCGCCTATGCCGGAATTGGCAAAAATTTGGATCGCTTTTCCGCCTTTCGTTTGTCGTCGCGCCCTAACGCTTGGGAGTGGGACACCTTATCCATCCCGGATTTACCGGGTACCGTATTCGGTGAATTTTATTCGCGTAGCTACGGCCTCATAGATCTGCGTTATCGTTATGAAGCGTTGTTTTTCGTTTATCCCTATTTACGCGGTTCCCTGGCTTGGATCGACCGGCCGCGCTTCAAAGACAACGGCCAGGTGGGCAATCAGATGGATTCATTACCTTCGCTGGGGGCCGGTTTGGTTTCAGGCGCGCCCGGCAATTCCGAAGTGGCGTTAGACTATAGCTACAATTTCGGCATTCTGCGAAACTCCGGGGGAGGTCCTCAGTTCGGCGGTCACAGCGTTATTCTTTCCTGGTCCATGGAGTTCTGACCGGCCTTATACTGGCAGGCTCCCGTTCTCCGATATGTTGCGATGCGCAAAATCTTTACTTTTTAACGCCGGCCATTTTATTCAACAGCGCTTCCATATCGATGCCTTTGCCGAGAATGCCTTCGAATAAATCGCCGGTCTTTTTGACTCTGGCGGGTACGGTAAAAATATTAAATTGGGCCGGAGTTAGTCCCGGTTTGACTTCGGCCCAATTCAGAGGGGTCGATACAGTGGCTCCAGGATAGGGCCTCAGGCTGTAGGGAGCGGCAACGGTTTGTCCCATGCTGTTTTGCAGGTAATCCAGGTAGATTTTACTGCCTCGATCGCTGAGGCTTCTTTCCGTGCTGGTGATTTTAGGCAATTGCTCATTAGCCATCACGCAAACCAGTTCGGCAAAGCCCTTTAATTGATCGTACGTGTATTTTCTGTGGCTAGGGATATAAATGTGCATCCCAGTAGCGCCCGAGGTTTTGCAAAAATTGGCTGCGCCTGCTTTTTCCAGAATTTCATGAATGACATTGGCGGTTTCTATGACTTGATCAAACGTGTTTTTATCGGAAGGATCGATATCGATTATCAGATAGTCGGGATAATCCAGCGATCGGATGGTCGAATGCCAGGGATTGATTTCTATGCAGCCGAGGTTGTTAAGATAGGTTAGGGTGGCCTTGTTGTTGCAGACAATGTAATCGACGTCTTTATCCGAAGATTCCGAATGCACGGCGATGGTTTTTACGAATGAAGGCACATTCTCACCCGCATCTTTATGAAAAAAACCTTCGTTGGCAATGCCTTCCGGATTGCGTTTTAAGGATTGGGGACGGTTTTTCAGATACGGCAAAATCAGCTCGGCGATACCCAGGTAATACTCAACCACGCCGCCTTTAGTGATTTTTTCTTCCGGCCAATAGAGTTTGTTCCAATTAGAGACAGGAACTATCACGCGTCCGAAAGGAATGATTGTGTCCTTGTTGGCTTTTGATGAACTTTCTATTTCAGCCTGTTCTTTGGTAACGGTTTCCAAGCTTGCCATCGTGGTATCCTCGACAGGTTTGTCCTGACGTAGTCTAATAAAAGCTGGGTTTCGCAGCATGCCATCGCGGGTTTTTTCGGTAAATTCAACTTCACACACGAGGGCGGGTTTTACCCAGGTGACCGGCGTATTGGTTTTTACGGTTTCATTAAATGGTGATTGAGGCGTCGCTAAAGGCTTTAGCTGTTCGTACAAGTTTTTAAGTGATGACTTATCAAAGCCAGTCCCTGTATGCCCGATATATTTAATGGTGTGGCCCTGCATTAAACCCAATATTAAAGCGCCGAAATAGTTTCTTTCTCCTTCAGGTTCGGTAAAGCCGCAGATGATGGCGTCGGTTGTTTTGCGGTATTTGATTTTCAGCCAGTCGGCGGAGCGCTGGCCCGGCAGATAAGAGCTATCGGCCTTTTTAGCCATAATGCCTTCCATGTTTCTTTCCGCCATCAGTGCATACATCTCCTTGCCGTTTTCTTCAATATGGTCGGAGTATTTGATAATGCTGTTTTTTATAAGTGTGCGGAATAGGATAAAGGTGCGTAATAGCTCTTTTCTTTTAACAAGCGGCAGTTCCATAACTGACTGGTTATTCAATTTCAGGATATCGAATACATAGTAATAAATCGGATACGGCTGCCGGCCATTATAGTTTTGCAGTAATTGGAAATTGGGATTGCCTTGCTCATCCATGGCGACTATTTCCCCGTCAATGACCGCTTCGACATCCATTTGAGCCAAGGCATCGATGATTTCAGGGTACTTGGCGTTAAACAGGTTTCCGTTCCGGGAATAGAGCTTTACCTCGTCTTTATTTAATTCGGCGATGGCCCGGTATCCGTCCCATTTAATTTCAAAAATCCAGTCTTGGTCATCGAAAGGCTGCTTGGTCTCCTTGGCCAGCATGGCCGGTATGTAGTGGGTAGTTTCCGGAGCAGGGGCCTGGTTCGGCTTTTTTGACGGTTTTTTGCGTGTGTTTAGCGCTTGATTAATTGGGGAATTTTTTGCTGTCTCGGCTTCACTGTCATACTCTTCCTGCACCGCATATTCATCGTTATGCTTGATCAGCAGCCAGGAGTTATCCTTGCTGGTTTTTAGTTTAACCAGCGCAAATTCGCCTTTCAGCTTTTTGCCGTGCAGGGTAATGTTTAAATGGCCCGCATCCAGCGCTTTCAGTAAATCTTTTTCCGCTTTTTTTCCTGAATTCGGGCTGTCGGTGTAATAGCCGCGATCCCATATTTCAACGATGCCGGCGCCGTAATTGCCTGGTGGTATAACGCCTTCAAAATCTTTATAAGCATAAGGATGATCTTCAACTCTAATAGCCAGTCGTTTATCGGCAGGATTCATCGAAGGCCCTTTGGGTACGGCCCAGCTTTTTAACACGCCGTCCATTTCCAGTCTGAAGTCATAATGTAGGCGCGAAGCCTGGTGCCGCTGCACCACGAAGACTAATTTATCGGAATGAGCGGCCGCTTTTGTTGCAGGTTCGGGCGTTGTTTTGAAATTCCTTTTTTGCCGGTATTTATCAAGCGTCATGACTTAAGAGACTTTCTTGCGGGCCTTCAGGCTGGCTTTTAGTTGCTCCATCAAGTCCGAAGATTTGGTGTGCACAATTTTCAAGTGCGGCTTTTTAGGCTTTGCGCCTTTGGCTTTGGCGGCAATGATCTTTAACAAGGAATCGGTATAAGTATCTTTATAGGCGCTGATATCGAATGGCTCGGAAAGCTGGTTAATGAGCGAAACGGCCACTTCCAGCTCATCCTTGCTTATGCCGGTCCCGGAAGGCAAGTCGAGGGCGGAGGCATCTTTGATTTCTTCGGCAAAGCGGATTTTGTTTAAAATGATGACGTCGTCCGTCGCTCTTAAAATGGCCAGGTTTTCCCGGCTGCGCATCACGAAGGTAGCAATGCCGACCTTTTCCGTTTTCAGCAGCGCTTCCCGCAATAAGGCATAGGCTTTGCTGCCGGACTCTTCCGGCTCGACATAATAGGGCGTTTCAAAATAGATGCTGTCGATTTCGTCTTCCCTTGCAAAACCGTCAATAGTGATGATTTTGGATTTTTCTACGCTGGCCGCTTCAAAATCCGCATCGGTCAGAACCACATATTCATCCTTGTATTTATAGGCTTTAACGATGTTTTCCCAACTGACTTCCCTGCCATTGTTTTCATTGACGCGTACCATGCGGATGTGGGAATGATCTTTCTTGTCAAGCATATCCAGGTCAAGCGTGCTGGTTTCGGTGGCGCTGTATAGCTTGACCGGTATGTTGACTAAACCGAAACCTATTGCGCCTGTCCATATCGATCTCATAAACAGAATGCCCGTTGAGTTATGGAGGGGAGGGCGTCACGCGCCAGATGCGGTTGCCGACATCATCGGCGACCAGTAAGGCGTTTTGCTTGTCGAGCGCAACGCCGACAGGGCGCCCGTAAGCTTCGTCATCGGCGCTAAGGAAGCCCGTCAGCACATCAATCGGATCGCCAAAAGGCATGCCTCTTTTGAAAGGCACGAAGATGACCCGATAGCCGCTATGCGGCTTGCGGTTCCAGGAACCGTGCTGACCGATGAAAGCGCCGTTATCGAAAGGCGCCGGCCACGTGCCGTGCCTGGCAAAAGCCAAGCCTAGGCAAGCAGTATGCGATCCGGTTGCATAATCCGGAACCCGGGCCTTGGCGACCAAGTCGGGGCGCTGGGGTTTCACGCGCTCGTCGACATGCTGCCCATAATAGCTGTACGGCCAGCCGAAGAAACTGCCGTCGGGTACCGAAGTCAGGTAATCCGGAACCAGGTCGCTGCCGATTTCATCGCGTTCGTTGACGACTGTCCACAGCGCTCCGCTATCCGGCTCCCAGGCCAGTCCGTTGGGATTGCGAAGGCCGCCGGCGTAAATACGGTGATTGCCTGATTGGGGGTCCACTTCCCAGATGGCGGCCCGACCAGCTTCTATATCCATGCCGTTTTCCGCTACATTGCTGTTCGATCCGACAGTCACATACAAACGCGAGCCATCCTGGCTGGCGCTGACGTTTTTGGTCCAGTGATGGTTAATCCCGGCCGGCAGATCGATTACTTTAGTCCCCGGCTGTACGATACGGGTTTCCCCGTTGCTATAAGGAAACTTCACCAGCGCATCCGCATTGGCAACATAAAAATCATTGTCTACCAAGGCCATGCCGAACGGCGAGTGAAGGCCTTCGATAAATACCGACCGGGTTTCCGCGACACCGTCGCCATCGGCATCGCGCAGCAGGGTAATGCGATTAGCGCTGGGCACGCCTGCGCCGGCTTCTTCCATGAATCTTTCTATAAACCAGGATTTAATGCCTTGGCTATCTTCGGGCTTTGGAGGGGCATTGGTTTCGGCAACCAGCACGTCGCCGTTAGGCAGCACATACAGCCAGCGCGGATGATCGAGACCGTCGGCGAAGGCGTTTACAGTCATCCCTGGCGCCGCCTTCGGTTTGCCGTTAGCGGGCCAGCCTACAGCCGGAGCGACGTTCACCGTCGGAATCAAAGTCGGATTGGGCGGCGGTAGTTGGGGATGAGGGCCAATGCCTGCCGCTATCGGCAGTTGTGCCACGTCGCCGCACGCACTCAGAGCCACCGCTATCGCCGAGAGTAACAATGGGCGTTTGGGTTTCATGAGCATGGCCCCCCGGTTTCCGATTAATGCTGCATAGAAGAGCCTGCCATTTGGCGGCAACTTTCTGCGCAGTTCATACAGGCTTGGACGCATTCATCCATACCGCCTATGCTCTTGCAATCCTGGGCGCAGGCGTCGCAGACTTCGGCGCAAACGCCGCAAAGACGATTATGGAACATGGAGCTGCTTAGCATGAAGTTAGCCGATGTCTGGCAGATTTCGGCGCAGCACATCATCATACGGAAGTGCTCCGGTTCAACGTGTTTGCCGCCCATTTCCAGGCAGAGGTTCATAGCCGTTTGCAGGCAAACTTGATGGCATTCCATGCAAGCTTGGATGCAAGATTGCATGGAATGGTGCATGCCATGCATGGACTGTTCAGAGCCCATGGATGGTTCAGAATAGGTTTGATGAGTCATGAGATTCTCCCAGGCTGATAATAAATAGAGCCGGGAATAGATAAGCTATCCCGACCAGGAACCAAATTTTGAAGCGAGGCGGGAGCCGCTGCAAAATTTATAAAACACTGTACCCGTAAAACCAGTCGCAGTCGGTACGGCTTCGCACATATAAACAGAATAGGGTTTGCAGGCTGTAAACCATGAAACCTCAGCACTAACTCAAGGCGGGCCGTTCAATTGGCAGGCAATAAAACCTCTACGGGCTAATGCGACGGCTGGGCCTGAAACCGGTTTTATTCGGCTTTTGTACTGCAACGTACCGACATTATTTGAAGTTGCCGTTAAATTGTTATTTGTTACGGCTTTCTTGCTTTTCACGTAATCGCCGCCAACTCAATCCTTGGCTGACTATTGATTGAAATATGCTCAATTACGCCGACCTCTATGAGGACAGAGTTATGAGCTTTTGGAATAAAAACCACGCACCCGAAAACAGATATCAACGGTACCGCACGCCTGTTTCCGAAAGAGCACAGGGAGCATGTCTGCGAAGCGTTTGACCGGATCGGGCATGCGCTTCGCTGGTGGTTATTCGGCCGGGTGGTCGGCATGCTCACAGTAGGAATAATGACCGGCATCGGACAGGCGGTACAAAGTCTGGAAAACTATTTGATTATGCCGTATATCAAGCAACGGGTAGTCTCTCTGCCGCCTGCTTTGCTGCTGATTACACAGCTCATGGTGGGAGCCGGTAACAAGATGCATAGCCAGTCGTTTACTATTTTGGGAGCTGTCGAAAATGTCCACACCCATTGAATCCACCATAAAAACGCCGGTCTATACCTGCCCGATGCATCCGGAAATTCGTCAGCTGCAACCCGGCAATTGTCCAAAATGCGGCATGGCTTTAGAGCCAATAGCCCAGCCCAGCCCTGAATCGCGAACCCAGTACGTTTGTCCGATGCACCCTGAGATTGTGCGCGATGGCCCCGGCAACTGCCCGCTTTGCGGCATGGCTTTGGAACCGCGAACTGCTGAAGTGGAAGCCGAAGACTATGAACTTAAGGCGATGTCGCGACGCTTTTGGATCAGCGCCGCATTATCCCTGCCGTTGCTGATTCTGGCGATGGGGCATGATTTTTATCCGGCAGCCATGCCCGGTTTTCTGGATGCGCGCACGCTGCAATGGCTGCAATTAGTGCTGGCCACGCCGGTAGTGCTATGGGGCGGCTGGCCGTTCTTCGCGCGCGGATGGGCTTCCTTAAGCAATCGCAGTCTCAACATGTTCACTTTGATCGCCTTGGGCATCGGCGTTGCCTGGCTCTATAGCCTGATCGCTACGCTCTGGCCCGGCCTGTTTCCGGACAGCCTGCGTACGATGGCCGGCTGGGTGCCGGTTTATTTCGAGGCGGCCGCCGTGATCACGACCTTGGTGCTGTTAGGCCAGGTTTTGGAGTTGCGCGCCCGTAGCCGCACCGGCGCGGCTATCAAAATGCTGTTGGGGCTCGCGCCGAAGACAGCGCGCCTTGTCCGGGACGACGGTAGCGAATACGATGTACCCTTGGATCAAGTGCAACCGGGCCAAGTGTTGCGAGTGCGTCCGGGCGAGAAAGTGCCGGTGGATGGAACCGTTATTGAAGGCGTCAGTTCCGTCGATGAATCCATGGTGACAGGCGAGCCGATTCCGGTAGAGAAAACGGCCGGCAGCCGGTTGATCGGCGCTACGATAAACGGCACCGGCAGCCTGTTGCTGCGCGCCGAGAAGGTAGGATCGGATACCTTGCTGGCGCAAATCATCCATATGGTCGGCGAGGCACAGCGCAGTCGCGCGCCGATTCAGAAACTGGCGGATACCGTTTCGGGCTATTTCGTTCCGGCCGTGATGGTTATCGCAATTGTCACCTTGACGGCTTGGTTAGTCTGGGGACCGGAGCCGCGCCTGTCCCATGCTATTGTCAACGCCGTCGCTGTACTGATTATCGCCTGTCCCTGCGCGTTGGGTTTGGCGACGCCGATGTCCATCATGATTGGGACCGGGCAAGGTGCTTTGGCGGGCGTCCTGATCAAGAATGCCGAAGCACTGGAAGCGCTGGAAAAAATCGACACCCTGGTGGTGGACAAAACCGGCACGCTGACCGAAGGCAAGCCGAAGCTGGTATCCGTGGTGCCGGTCAAAGACAGGGATGAGGAGGAATTATTGCATCTTGTTTCAAGCTTGGAACGCGGCAGCGAGCATCCCTTGGCCTCAGCGATTGTTCACGGTGCGGAACAACGCGGCATGCAAACGGCAACCGTGGAGGAGTTTCAATCCCTGACCGGACGCGGCGTAACCGGCAAAGTGGGCGGGCACTCGGTCGCGCTAGGCAACGCGTCGCTGATGGACTATTTGGGCATTCAAACCGGCAGCTTGACCGATACCGAGGCAACGCTACGCCAGGAAGGCCAGACTGTGATGCTGGTGGCAATAGACGGACGGGAGGCGGGGTTGCTGGGCGTAGCCGATCCGGTCAAGAGTTCCACGCCGGAAGCTATCGCCGCGTTGCACGAAGAAGGCGTGCATATTGTCATGCTGACCGGGGATAACCGGCTCACTGCACAGGCGGTAGCGCGTCGGCTGGGTATCGATCAAGTCGAGGCGGAAGTGCTGCCCGACCAGAAAGCGGCGATGGTCAAGCGGCTGCAAGGCGAAGGCCGCAAAGTCGCCATGGCCGGGGATGGGATCAACGATGCGCCGGCCTTGGCTCAGGCTCAGGTTGGCATTGCAATGGGCACCGGTACCGATGTGGCGATGGAAAGCGCCGGCGTAACGCTGGTGAAAGGCGACCTGCGCGGTATTGTGCGGGCGATCCGGCTGAGCCGGGCCACCATGCGCAATATCCGCCAGAACCTGTTTTTTGCGTTCATTTACAACTCCTTGGGCGTCCCGATTGCCGCCGGTATTTTGTATCCGGCGTTCGGCTTGCTGCTGTCGCCCATCATCGCGGCGGCCGCTATGAGCCTCAGTTCGGTATCGGTGATTGCCAATGCCTTGCGGCTTAGATGGGCTCGTTTATGAGCCGCCTACTATGGAGCTAGTGCTATGAGTGAGGTGTCGTAGGATAAATGGCGGCGGCGTAAGGCAGGAAATAATCAGGCGCTTATTTCCTGCGTTTCTCAATTTTTGCTGAAAAAGCTTCTGTAACACTGTTCGCCATTCTATAAATAGAACTCTTCACGCAAACTGGACGTACGCTCTCTTATTTATCAATTTTCAGTTGTGCCGGTATTGATCCGTTGTTTGAAGCTTTATCAAATTCTTAAAGGAGGATTTATGGCGCCATACCCTCAACTAAAGAGCTTAGTCTTCCTGATAAGCTTTGTTGCATGCTTGGCTATTCTGGCCGAACCGCCAGTGAAAGCTTGGGAGCAGCGGGATTAGGTCTCCTTTCTGCGCGGCCCGTACAACATAGAATTTAGAGATTAAGCGGCTGGGACTAAGCCAAAAGAAATTTGGTAAATTCGGCTGGACTAAAAAATCATCTCCGCTAAATTTTGAAGCGGCAAAACGACGGGTGAAACCATGAGCGATCAGTTATTAGCGGCAATTAAAGCTGCTACAGGAAAAATAGCCGGACTCGCCTTAAGTGATCAATGCAAAGCGGCAATAGCTCAATTACTGATAGGCCTGCACACTGATAATATCGAGCAAATTAAAGAGGCGTTAGCCATTATACGAGCCGACTACATTGGGCTGGAGCGCGTTAATGATGCTAAAAAAGAGGTAATTGAGACTATACCCGATGACGGCAAATGCGAATTAACGGCAGCCGAAAAAAATCTAATTGCCATCTACCGTAAAGCCGCGCAATCTGATAAATCTTTAATGGATAGCGTGGCTCAATTGGTTGAAAGAGCGGCCGAAAATGAAGCTAAGTCAGGGATAGCGGAAGATGTAATTGACGGTGAGTAAGCTGTCTTCAATTGATGCCCTAAATGAATCGTAATGGCCTAAATGCAGCGCTTGTAAAGCAGCAACGTTAATGAATGAAAAACACAAACAACCGCTAATTCAGGCACATCTTTTACGAGCAAAAAGCCGCATGATGACTAGGATTGCATTTCGGAGTTGAATCCGTTGCGCGCTTTATAAGCAAAAGCCGGCAACACCAGTATCGTACACACGACCACCAGGGCCAGCCCGATAGACAGCAGCAAACCCATGCTCGCCAGGCCCAGATGCGGCGTGAACGCCATGCCGACCAGACTGGACAATGTCGCCAGGCTGCTGAAAATAACGCCTCGCGTGGTACTGGTGTGCAAGACGCTGTGTTCCGAGTCGGGCATGCTGCGTAAGCGGTTCATGATGTAGATGCCGTTGTCGACGCCAAGACCGAAAAGCAGCGGTATGACGATGATATTGGCAAAATTGAACGGATTATCCAGCACTACCGTTGATGCGCCGGTCAGGATCGCGGTCATCAGCAACGGCAACAAAATAAGCACGGTATCCTTAATGCTGCGACGCACGAGTAACAATACCAGCGCAGTCATGGCCAGCGCCGTAATCAACGCTTGCCGAAAAGCCTTAACCACCGCATTTCCCGATTCCAGGTAAATCACCGGCAAATCGGTGGCGTTAGGCGCAATCTGTCTGACATCGGCAATAAACGCTTTCAGGTTGGCCTGGTCATTGAGATTTTTTGCGGGAAAAACCTGGATTCTATAAATGCCGTCCTTACTGAGCCAGCGTTCGGACAGATCTTTCGGCAACTGCTCCAGCGTGACTAATTCCGCATCGAATACTTTGCCCAGCCTGTTCATCATGTCCGGCAGGGCGCCCAACACATTGCGTTGTAATTGATCGAGCATCGCTTCCTGTTCCGGTAAGGATTTCGATTCCAGCACGATCAACAGCCGGTCCAGGACTTTTTGCAGTGGCTGCAAGCTCTCGGATAATTCGCCGCCGGGATTTTTCTCCAGGCTTTGTTCCACGGCTTTTTTAAACTTTTGCAGTGCTTCCCGATGATTGGCGGGGCTGTCTTGTTGCAGCGGAGGAAATGCATCCAGACTCCCGCCCATGACCAAAGCCAGTTCCTGGATAATATCCAGTTTTTGTTGCTGGTCTTTCGGGATGAAATCGAAAACCGTGAGCGCGTCTTCAACCGACTTTAATTCTTTCAGTTGCAGCGCCTTGGTTTGCGCTTCCTCGGCGTTTTCAGTCAATACGGTCAACGTCATCGGTGAACTGGTCTTGGTTTTCAGTAATTCCTTGAACGTCGTGACCGATTCATCACGGGGATCGCGTAAGTTCAGCGGGTTAAAATCGAACCTGACTTGGGTCAACAGCGCTAGGCCTGCCAGCGTCAGCCCGATTGCGAGCCATTTGAAATAAAACCGATACCGGATCGGGACCTCATAGACCCAGGCGGGCAAAGCGCCTAGCGAAGCTTTCGAGTCGGGGTTTAGCGGAAATAGCCGCAACAATGCCGGTAAAACCGTCGTCGAAACCATTAGCGCAATGAATATGCCTCCGCCGGCAATAATGCCGAGTTCTGAAACCCCGACATAGGCGGTGGGAATGAATGAAAAAAATCCTACCGAGGTCGCGGCCGCGCACAACGCCATCGAAGGAACGACTTTGCGCACCGCCTGGGACAGCGCCTCTTTTTGCGGGAGATTTTGGTGCAGGAGTTCTTGATAGCGCAGATTGAGCTGTATGGCGTAATCGTCGCCAATACCGATATAAAGCAGCGCAAACGCTATCGAAATCAGGTTGAGATGACCGACAGCCAAGGTTGCAAAGCCTGCGGTCAGCGCCAAGCCCATCAGCAGCACAGTGGAGGTTATCAGCACCAGCTTCAGCGACCGAAAACCGATCAGCAATGACAAGAACACTAAAATGACCGAAAAAACCGACGCGAGCTCCGTACTATACAGGGCGCTTTTCAGCTCGTCATGCTCCAGCACCACTTCGCCGGTCAGCCGAATCTTAACGCCAGGAAACTTTTTTTCGGCGGTTTGGACAATGCCGCGGATTTTCTGTAGCGATTGTTCGGCCGGTAGCAATTCGTTGAAATCGAGCTCGGGTTTGAGCAGCATAAACCGTTGCTTGGCGAGTAAATCCTGGTCCTTGCCGAGCATCAGCTGTTGCCATGACAGTTGAAGATTGTTGCCGTTCAGTAATGCCTCTATCACGGCCCGGATGTTATTCAACAACGGATTCAGGTCGACCGGCAATTCGCGATCGTCAGTGGTAATGGCAAGTGACACAATCGACAGCAGGCTTTTCAGGCTGTTATCGCCGGACAGTGTACCGATAAAAGGTTGCGCCTCCGCCAATTTGCCGGCCAGCGCATTCAGGTCGTCCAGGTCGAGATAAAGCAGGCCGTGCCGGTCGAAAAAGTCGCCTCCGCCCGGCATATAAACGGATTTAATCTGCTGATTTTCTTTCTTGAATTGACCGTCAAGATAATCGAGCGCCCGCGTTGCCTGTTCCGGTGTTTCGGCATCGACGACCACCAGTACTGCTTGATCGTCCTGGGGAAACGCTTTAAGAAAACGGGCCCTATCCTGTAAAAAAGGTAAATCCTGGGACAATATTTCCGTGGTGTCGGTATTGATGCCGAGATTCCGCGCGGTGTAATACAGACTGACTGCACAGGCAATCCCTACCAGCAAAATCAAAGTCTTCGGGAAACGCATAAAGCCTGTTTCCAGGGCGGTGAAAAAAGCAACGTAGAGATCGGACATTTTTTTCATGCTTCACCTCGTTCTTCGGTTTTTGCTAATTTGCCATAGTTTCCCGGATCGTTGCATTTTTGTTTTGGCGTATATTTTCCATGCCTTTGTGGATGCGGATTTGCTCGCATCGGGACATGGGCCGAACGCGGCATGAAAGTATTCTGTTTAAGGGACTAACCACAGAGGACACAGACGACTTGTATGGATGCAGGAGGTAGAGCAACGCAGGAGCAGTTGCCGAGAACACGGAGATTCTAATAGGTTGAGTTCATAGAATTATTTTCTCCGTGTCCTCTGTGGTAAATATCTTTTCAGCCTGATTTGGATAATACTTTCACAGTCTCGAACGCTCCTTGGCGCATAAGTAAATTCCGGCCTGCAACAGGCTGATTGTATGCATTTAAATTAATGTACGCTTAAATCCAATAGATTAGTAACGCAAAACTATGGCGCTAAATAGGCGTTGATCTTTTACCGGTAGTAAACGCCGAATAAATCCGCCCGGAATTGATTGCCCTGAATAAAATCGTGGCGTAGACTCGGACCTATCTATCAAGCTTGGAAGAGTCGGGACTATGCTCATGACAAAACCAATTGATCGCTATATCCTTCTGCTGTTACTCGCTATGTTACCGGCGTTACTCATATCCGCTCAGGCCGGGAACGACGCGATTTCCTCCACGCCGCCTGCAACCATCGTTCAATTGACGATTCAAGGCGCTATCGGTCCCGCCACCGGCGATTATATTGAACGAAGCATGGATAAAGCCGTCGACTCGGGGGCCAAGGCGATTTTGATTGCGATGGATACGCCGGGCGGACTCGATACTTCAATGCGCCAGATTATCAAGAAAATCATTGTTTCGCCGATTCCCGTCATTAGCTATGTCACGCCGGGAGGCGCGAGAGCGGCCAGCGCCGGAACTTATATCCTGTACGCCAGCCATATTGCCGCGATGACGCCCGGCACCAACCTGGGCGCGGCAACGCCGGTGCAACTGTTCGATCCCGGCAACCCGGACGAAAAACCCTCGCAAAAGTCGGATAAATCCGAGCCTTCAAATAAGAAATCGCCGGATTCGCCGATAAAAAACCCGATGGCGCAAAAAGCTGTTAACGATGCCGTGGCGTATATCAGAAGCCTGGCCGATATGCGCGGCAGAAACGCCGAGTGGGCGGAGCGGGCGGTTCGCGATGCGGTCAGTTTGCCTGCCGAACAAGCCTTAAAACTGAACGTGATCGATATAGTGGCGGCCGACCGGGACGATTTGCTGAAACAGCTCGATAAACGGACAATCCCTATTTTGGGGCAGGATGTCATTCTTGAAACGAAAAACATAACGGTTAAGCCAATCGTACCGGACTGGCGCAGTGAATTGCTGGCCGTGATCACGAATCCGAATATCGCCTATCTCCTGATGCTGGCCGGCATTTACGGCCTTATTTTCGAATTTTCCAACCCCGGCAGCATCGTGCCCGGCACTATCGGCGGTATTTGCCTGTTGCTGGCTTTGTTCGCCTTTCAGGTGCTGCCGATCAATTATGCCGGTATGGCGCTGATTTTACTAGGCATAGCGCTGATGGTGGCCGAGGCTTTCGTACCCAGCATCGGCATTCTCGGTTTCGGAGGGCTGACCTCGTTTGTGATAGGCTCGATTATCCTGATCGATACCGATGCGCCGGGATTCGGCATCAATATCGCGCTGATCGGAGCGTTGGCGCTCAGCAGCGCGGCTTTTTTAATCATGGCCTTGGGGCTGGTATTTAAGGCGAAACGTAAGCCTGTCGTCACCGGCCAGGAGGAACTGCTCGGCAAAACCGGCATCGCTCTGGAAGATTTTACCGGCTCCGGACTGGCCCGCATCCACAGCGAAATCTGGAAAGTCCGGACTCAGGAAACATTGCATAAAAACCAGCCCATACAGGTGATCGGCAGAGAGGGCCTGACCCTGTTGGTAAAATCCATTCCCAACCAGGAGAGTTCTCATGATTGAATACTTCACTCTTGTTTTTGGTGGTATAGCGGTTCTTTTATTGCTCAGTGCGTTCAGGATTTTGCGGGAATATGAGCGCGGCGTGATTTTTATGCTCGGGCGTTTTTATAAGATCAAAGGCCCCGGCTTGATTCTGGTTATCCCGATGATTCAACAGATTGAAAAAGTCGATCTGCGCACCGTGGTGATGGATGTGCCGACCCAGGATGTTATCTCCCGCGATAACGTGTCGGTCAAAGTCAATGCCGTGATTTATTTCCGGGTCATCGATCCCGACAAAGCCATTATCCAAGTGGAAAAGTTTTACGATGCCACCAGCCAGCTTGCCCAGACGACGTTGCGCTCGGTATTGGGTCAGCATGAACTGGATGAAATGCTGGCGGAACGGGACAAGCTGAATATCGATATTCAAACGATACTCGATCAGCAGACCGATGCCTGGGGCATCAAAGTCGCCAATGTCGAAATCAAGCACGTCGATCTGGATGAAAGCATGATCAGGGCGATTGCCAAACAGGCGGAAGCGGAACGCACCCGCCGGGCGAAAATAATCCATGCGGAAGGCGAAATGCAGGCGTCGGAAAAATTGTTGGAGGCAGCCCGTATACTGGCGCAGCAACCCGAAGCCATTCAGCTTCGATACCTGCAAACTTTAACCGAAATCGCCGGCGAAAAATCGTCAACCATTGTGTTTCCGTTGCCGATCAATATCGTCAACAGCCTATTGAAAGGCCATACGCCCGGTTCGATTGACTAGAACAATCAGCCTTTATTCGGAAGATGGGCGACTGCGCTTGGCGCAGTTTCATGACGGCTTGGTTTTTTTTGTTCAGATGAACACGCCTCTTTAAATCAGGTAAGCGTCCCGTAGACGTTATGGAATGTTGAGAGACCGGCTGTCACAGGCATTCAATGCAGCCAGGATCTGAAACTGCCGGTGTCCAGATGTATAAAATCGGAACGCTGAGAATAACCGACGCCTCCACGTTGCATTGTCAGTGCAGCGCTTCTGATTTTGCGCGTTACCAATCCATCCACCCGAAAGTCGATAGCCCGGCCTTGCATATGCAGACTGTCTTTGGCGACGCCACGGTGTCTTTTGCGCAATCGGGCATTGGTGCGCGGGCAACGATAACCCGAGGTAACTTCAAATGCTTTATCAATGCCGAGCGTAAGCTTCAGATCATATAACTGGTCCAGCAAGGCAGGATCGACAGGATGAATCTCACTGGTATGATAATCCCGCAGCAGGTAACTGATTTCTTGTAGGGCCTCTTTAATATAATGGTCCCGTTCAAAGTAGGTCAGTTTTAGCTTTTCACCGGTATAAGCATGTCTTAAGGCAAGCGTTTTACGCGGATAAACGCCTTTAACTGCTGCATCCAAGGTTTTTGGTACGCTCAGTGTCAGCAAAGAACCCAATGCCATCATCTTCAGGAACCTGCGCCTTGATGTGATGCAAGCGTTTTCAGCAACAGCACGGCTTTTTATTCCGTGCTTGTCCATGAGTTGCCTTTTTAACGCGAGCCTTAAGGCATGAGGCATTGTTGAGAAAGAAGTTGTTGAGGAACTTATTTGTTCAGATTGAGAAATAGGCATAGAGAATTATCCAAGAATTAAAAAGACAAACACTATCTAAAAAATAAGTGCAATTCCTACAGAAGTTAGGTTCTTGCAAAGTACTTTAAAAATTCCGATAAACAATCTACCAATATTGACCGCCTGCAATCAGTACGTTGTCCCACTTATAACCATTTTTTATGACTTTTTGCGGAGGTTTACCAGTCTAGTGGGCTTTTCGATAGAACAGAACCTTAGAATATAAATTCAATCAAAATACCAACCACCGCTAATTCAGGCATAGTCCTTAGCGCGAAGCTATGTTCGATACCGTACTGACTGTGCCTGAAGTTATAGCTAATCTTTATTAAAATAGCGGCTTCTTCTATTGAGTCCTGAACTTGCCAGCGATTGATGATTAGAAGACAAGGTAGAAAATATTAATCTCAACCGTACTCTCCTTGCCTAACAGATTTCCACAAACAGTTTTTTATTCTAAGACTGATTTATCCAGGAGTAATAAAATGCATGTGACCTATGAACAAGCGGAACAAATTATCGATGCCGCAGTTAATAAAGCCGAAGAGACCGGAACCCCCAGCTGTATCGCCGTGGTGGATTCGGGTGCAAACCTGAAAGCCTTTCGGCGCATGGATGATGCCTGGGTTGGCAGTATCGATGTCGCGATTAAAAAAGCTAAAACTGCCTGCTTTTTTGCGATGCCATCGGGTGATTTGGGCAAACTGTCTCAGCCCAACGGCCAGCTTTACAGCATAGAGCATTCCAATGAAGGGTTAATCACATTTCCCGGCGGCCTGCCGATCGTCGATGAACAAGGCGTACTGATAGGAGCGATCGGCGTTAGCGGCGGCACCGTAGATAACGATCATAAGGTAGCGCAAGTCGGCGTCAAAATCGTCGGCGTTGTCGATCTGCCGAAGCATCCGTGGCGCACTTGAAAATAATTTCCGATAAAAAAACAGGGCCATGCAAAGCACGGGAAAACACGAGAAAACGGCGGACTTTGTTGTGGCTTTCGTGCTTTTCGTGGACAAAACCATTTGTCAATCAGGATTCAAATAAGTCAGAGCACAGGCTCGGCGGGATTGACAGCAAGCCGATGAACATGGCGATTGACGCCAGCCTTTGCGCCAAGCTGTCGATCCTGTAACGACGTAAAATCAGTTAGAAACTGCGGCAGCTGGACTATAAAAACTGGAGTAGCTGTATTTAACCACCCAGTATTAATAAGCAAAAGGATAACCCGCTAAAAAATAGAAAATCGAAAAAGTCCCTGTGAATCATTGTCTCTAATATTATCGCAATCTCTTACGCTACTCCTGTACGGTATTGTACATAAGGCTTATTGATGAGATATAAGCTTTATAAAAATCCAACCTGTATTTTGGATAAAACCGTGAGCTAACTTTATTAATGGTTTAAAAGCCAGTCATTGATAACCGACAGGTTAAAGGTTGGGCATTGATCCGCTGCCTTTTTTCTGATAATTATCTATCATGGCTTTTGTCCGGTTGCTGTCAATGTAATCGGTCATAAAATCGTCTATTGCGTCGTTGAAAATTTGTTGCAAAATGCTTGTGTGCGATACCGTACAGACTATTTGAGAATGCAGAGTTTAAGCTTTCTACAAGTTGTTAAAATGGGTTATTAAAGCCGAAGGCTTCGTTGTTGAGGTAGATATAACGTTTATTAAATGTTATCGCTATATATAGTCAATAATGTTGCCGCTCTGCAGTGTCTGTTTGATAGCGTTATTGCGGAGTTTAAAGTACATAACTATAGCTCAAATGAATGTGCTTTAAGCTTATGAAATATAATAAACAATCCTCTTAAATTGGCTAGTGCCAATAATTTTATGATTGCCTATCAATATAGGCGATAGCTGAATATTAATTTCAGTGTTTTATTTTTATATTAATGGATTGGCTGAGTAAAAGTTTAAATCGAAATATATTATTAATTCTTGTTCTCTACCACGCAGAAGGAAAATATTATGCTGAAAAAAAACTTACTCAATATTGCCTCATTGACTATCGTGGGCTTTCTGCCGCTGGCCCAGGCCGGTGATTGGTTTCACGATGACCGGTCTTCCTATGACAAAAGCGATCGCTTCGACGACAACCGCTGGTATGTGGCGCCGTTCGGCACTTTCATCAAAACCGGCGGCGACCGCAACGCCAGCGACGGCTGGGGCGGCGGCATGGGCATCGGCAAGATGCTGGACAAGCATTTCAACGTCGAGCTGAAAG
>Ga0208116_1000017_pt1 | contig 145742 bp, 132 predicted proteins | sample LakWasMeta9_HOW4_2_FD_183859 | JGI IMG/M metagenome (GOLD analysis project Ga0208116, IMG submission 183859) | Freshwater sediment methanotrophic microbial communities from Lake Washington under simulated oxygen tension - Sediment Metagenome... | ecosystem: Environmental > Aquatic > Freshwater... | reverse complement strand
CACCCGATCCCATCCCGAACTCGGAAGTGAAACCGCTTAGCGCCAATGATAGTGTGGCACTTTGCCATGCGAAAGTAGGGAATCGCCAAGCTCTTAACATCAAAGCCCGTTTTGCTCAGCAGCAAAAGGGGCTTTTTTTTTGCCCAAAATAGTTGATATGCAATAATCCGTTTTAATCATCTCCATAAGTCAGATTGTATAGATAACCTGTGAAGTCTTAAGAGACTTAGGGGGTTGAATAATAAGATTTTTAGGGCAATATACTGCACTTTGTAGGCAAAATTTACTCTCTATTTTTAATATCGTTGTCTTTATATCGAGTGAACTTTTTGCTATATCGGCTTGAACGCGTACAATAATATATTTAAATGAAGAAATGTAATAGCTATGACGGAACAAAATCACCCTGATGACAGACAACTAACGCCTGAACAATTTAGTATTTGTCGCTTAAAAAATACTGAACCACCGTTTACTGGAAAATATACTTATTGCAAAACCGCTGGGATTTACCAATGTGTTTGTTGTGGTAATCCGTTATTTAATTCGGAAACCAAGTATGATTCAGGTTCGGGTTGGCCGAGTTTTTGGGATGTTTTATCTGAGAGTAGTGTGACAGAAGTGGTTGATAGCAGTCATAATATGCGTAGAGTTGAGGTGATTTGCCAAGCGTGTGATGCGCATTTGGGTCATGTATTTACCGATGGTCCGCAACCGACAGGATTACGTTACTGTATTAATTCGGCTTCTTTAGATTTAAAAGAAGCATAAAGTTTTATGCGCTTGAGTATTTTATCTGTTGTTGGGCAAATATTTGATACATCCAAATTAAGACATAATACCCTTATGATAAGCGGCTGTATGGCATTCCGAACTAGATTTTCCAGTATTGTTTAATGTTAAGTGGGTAAAAAATCAAATGGCACAATTTACGGTAACGGGTGATATTGATCCTTTTTTGCACGTCAGTTTACGGGCTGGTGAGAAAATATATTGCGAATCCAATGCAATGGTGATGATGGAGAGCAACTTAGAGCTAAAAGGCAAAATGACGGGTGGTTTAGGCAGTGCCTTGATGCGTCGTTTTGCGAATGGTGAGTCGTTTTTTCAACAGCATATCGAAGCAACTTATGGAGCAGGTGATTGTTTATTATCGCCTACGTTACCTGGTGCTATTGAGGTATTAGATATTGGTGCTACTCGCTATTTAATGAATGATGGTGCATTTGTTGCCGCTGAAAGCGGTGTTACTCTGCAAGTACGCTCTCAAAATTTAGGGAATGCACTATTTGGGCAATCAGGTGGTTTTTTTATTTGTGAAGCGGGCGGTTCTGGCAAACTTGCCGTATCAGGTTTTGGTTCCAGTTTTGTGTTGGATGTTGAGCCGGGCAAAGATATTGTCATTGATAATGCCCATGTAATCGCGTGGGATAGCCAGTTACATTATGATATTTCGGTTGCTACTGCCCAAAGTGGCGGCGGTTTTTTGGGTCAGATGATAAACAGTGTAACCAGTGGTGAAGGCATGGTACTTAAATTTTCTGGTAAAGGTAAAGTCGTTATTTGTTCGCGTAACCGTAGTACGTTTACTTCGTGGATAAGTAGAGCCATATCTGGCGGTAGATAATTTGCTGCTTACAACCATTTTTTCTTCTTAAAATAAATCAGTAACGAAACGGCTATGCCGATGAATACTGCCCACAAGATGGGGTAGCTCCATTGCCATTTAAGTTCGGGCATATATTCAAAGTTCATACCATAAACCCCTGCGATAAAGGTCATGGGAATAAAAATAGAGGAAAATACGGTGAGGAATTTCATGGTTTCATTCAGTTTATTGCTCACACTGGATAAATAAATATCCATCATTCCTGATATTAATTCGCGGTAAGACTCTACTGCTTCAATAATACGAATAGAATGATCGTAAATGTCGATAAAATAGCGTTTTGTGCGCTCATCAAATAACGGTGATTCGCTGCGGCGAATGGCGGCTAATAATTCGCGTAGTGGCGAGACGGTTTTGCGTAAGAAAATCAATTCCCGTCTCATTTTTTGAATAGTTGATAAGGTGGCGACAGAAGGGTGGGTTAATAATTCATCTTCAATGAATTCAATTTGTTCGTCAAACAAGTCGTGTAAAGTAAAGTATTCATCCACTACCGCATCCATAATCATATACGCCAGATAATCTGAACCTGCATTTCTTAAATAACTGTCCTCATTAGCCAGACGATTTAAAATCGGTTTGAATAGTCCGTCAGGTTGTTCCATGAAAGTAAACACGAAGTTCTTTAGTACCAATATACTGATTTGCTCGTATTCGACATTAAAAGAACCTTGACCTAAAGAAACAACTTTCAGTACGAAATACAGATAATCGGTATATTCTTCAAATTTAGTGCGTTGGTGGGTATTTAAAATATCTTCCAATACTAATGGGTGAATATCAAAATGTCGCCCGATGGCATCAATAATGGCGACTTCTTTTAAGCCCTCAACCATCACCCACGTTACGCTATCGGTGGTTTTGTAAGGCAGTAACTCTTCAATGGAATCAATAGTACGATTTTCAAGGCTGTGTCGGTTGTAATTAATCACCGTGATGCTGTGCGGGTGTTCATGCACTGCACCGACGTGTACTAATGTACCAGGTGCGAGTCCTGATTTTTTAGAGACAAAACGGAGAGATTCAGGTGTCATCGGTTATTTACAGTGAGTTTATGTTGTTGAGCTAATGCCCATAATATATGTTCTCTGACCAGCTCAGAGACATGATTGAGTCTGGTTTGCAGTGCGTCAATAATCAGCGGCGAGGCAGGCGCATTACCCAAGGCAACTGCAATATTGCGCAGCCAGCGTTCATAACCGATACGGCGTATGGCTGAGCCTTCTGTTTTGCTTAAAAATTCAGCTTCAGTCCATGCAAAGACAGTGAGCAGTTGTTGGCTGTTCAGTTGGTGCCGAGGACTAAAATCGTTTTCTGCGGTGAGTTTGGCAAACCGATTCCACGGGCAAATAATCTGGCAATCATCACAGCCATAAATACGGTTGCCTATTAATGGTCTTAACGCTTCAGGAATAGCACCGTGCAGTTCAATGGTCAGATAAGACACACAACGTCGCGCATCGACCTGATACGGGGCGACAATAGCTTGCGTTGGGCAAATATCCAGACAGGCGCGACACTCGCCACAATGGGCAGTGGCTTTGTCATCAATAGGCAAGGGCAGGTTGGTATAAATTTCACCTAAGAAAAACCATGAACCTGCTTTACGATTGATTAAATTAGAATGTTTGCCTATCCAGCCTAAGCCTGCTTTTTCAGCAAGTGCTTTTTCCAGCACGGGCGCACTGTCAACGAATGCCCGCATGGTCGAATGGGTATCGGGCAGTAAAGCGATGTCTGCTTGTATATGGTCAATTAATTTTTGCAGGCGGTTGCGCATCATTTTGTGATAATCACGTCCTAAAGCATAACGGGAAATATACGCCGCCGTTGCATCAGACAGCGATTCATCCATCAGTTGCCGAGTTTCGGGTAAATAATCCATGCGTACTGAAATTACTCGTAGCGTGTCTTCGTGCAGTAGAGCAGGACGGCTGCGTTTCGTACCATGTCGCTGCATATAGTCCATTTCACCATGAAAATCACGCGCTAACCAATGATGTAAATGGTTTTCAGCCTCCGCTAAATCAGTATCGCTAATACCGACTTGTGCAAAACCGAGTTGTTGTCCCCATTGTTTGATTTTCAGGGCAAGTGCGGTGAGTTGTTGTGTAGTGATGTCCATTACTGAGTAGTGATTGATAGCTTAAGTGGCGAGATGGTCTTCCTGTTATTGCCGGCATTGAACGCTGCTTACTTGTTATTAAACTCGTCAGACAGGCATTATTATCGCCTACTTTTTAACTAAAGACCGCTAATAATCTCATTGTATCAAGCTATCGCTGTCCAATAGAGTAACAACCATTTAATCTTTGTCCATATTTTGTAAAGATATTGTTTGACAATTTAGTTGCGAATGTTTATTGTTTCAAACAACGAAAATCTATTTACGGCAACGATACCCCCTAAAATCAATTAATTTTTTGGTGTAGCCAGTTGAGACTTAGTTTAATTAACGTCGGCAAGGTGACTTAAACAGGGTTTGAATGAGGCAGTTGATGAAAGTCAATATACTGTAAATAGTGAAATTACTTTGCAGGTGGTGGCGTAGAACTTAATATAGGCAGGAAACAAGTTAGACGCATTGAACGTATTGTACTCAATAAAAGAAATTCACTTTGAATGAGCGATGCGTTGGTTTTTTATAATTATAACTGCTCGTTATTAAGTTATCGCTCGGAGGATACAACGATGAAAAAACATATTTTTAATGCTCTGTTGTTTGGGGTTTTTATTGCGGGGGCATTTTTAATTTATGACCGCATCAATAGTACGCCTCCCCTACAGGAGACGTTGGCGTATTCAGAATTTATAGACAAAGTAAAAAGCAAACAAGTTGAGCGCGTAGAAATAAGTGGTCAGCTGATTAAAGTACGCACATCTGACGGTCAAAATCATGAAACCTTTAATCCGGGTGATGGTCATCTTATTGATGATTTGTTGAATGCCGATATTCAAATCAGAACCGTACCGCCTGCGCAAGAAAGTATGTTGATGCGGGTGTTTATTTCATGGTTTCCGATGTTATTGATGATTGTAGTGTTCGTCATTTATATGCGTCGTATGCAGGGTGCAGGCGGTAATTCTTTCGGTAAAAGCAAAGCTAAAATGCTGGAAGAAGATAAATTAACCGTTAAGTTTGCCGATGTTGCAGGCTGTGAAGAAGCCAAAGAAGAAGTATCCGAGCTGGTGGATTTTTTAAAGGATCCGCAAAAATTCCAAAAACTGGGCGGACAAATTCCACGCGGTATCTTAATGGTCGGTCCTCCAGGGACAGGTAAGACGTTGATTGCCAGAGCCATTGCAGGTGAAGCAGGCGTTAAATTCTTTACTATCTCAGGTTCTGATTTTGTCGAAATGTTTGTCGGTGTCGGTGCATCTCGTGTACGCGATATGTTTGCTCAAGCCAAAGAACACGCACCCTGCATTATTTTTATCGACGAAATTGATGCGGTCGGTCGCCAACGTGGCGGTGCAGGCATGGGCGGCGGTAATGATGAACGTGAACAAACACTGAATCAATTGCTGGTCGAAATGGACGGTTTTACAGGTAACGAAGGCGTGATTATTATCGCTGCGACCAACCGAGCGGATGTATTGGACAAAGCCTTGCTCAGACCGGGTCGTTTTGATAGACAAGTCAATGTCGGTTTGCCTGATGTGCGTGGTAGAGAGCAAATTCTTAACGTGCATATCAAAAAAGTACCCGCTGCTGCTGATGTTAAATTGTACGATATTGCCAGAGGTACACCGGGTTTTTCAGGCGCAGACCTCGCCAATGTAGTCAATGAAGCGGCGTTACTGGCGGCGCGTTCCAATAGAACCCAAGTCAGCATGAACGAGCTGGAAAAAGCGAAAGATAAAATTCTCATGGGTGCTGAACGTCATACGATGGTGATGACCGAAGAAGATAAATTACTCACTGCGTATCATGAAGCAGGGCATTGTATTGTCGGGCAATTATCCCCAGATCATGATGCAGTGTATAAAGTCAGCATCATGCCCAGAGGCAGAGCATTGGGTATCACCATGTTTTTACCTGAGCGTGATCAATACAGTGCCAGTAAACGTAAATTGGAAAGCCAGATTGCCAGTTTGTTCGGCGGCAGAATTGCCGAGTTGATGATTTACGGCGGCGACCGTGTGACTACAGGCGCATCTAATGACATCGAACGAGCAACTGAATTGGCGCGTAACATGGTTACTCGCTGGGGTTTTTCCGATAAGTTAGGCCCATTGGTGTACGGCGAAGAAGGTGGACAGGCATTCATGGGATACCCCGGCAGTAAAGGCAGCAGTGTTTCCAGTAATGTCGCCCATTTGATTGATGACGAAATCAGAGAAGTTATCGACTGTAACTATCAACGTGCAGAAAAACTGTTGCAGGACAACATCAGTATTCTGCACAAAATGGCAGATGCACTGATGAAATGGGAGACTATCGACCGTGCGCAAATTGATGATCTGATGGCGGGTAAAGAGCCTAAAGCTCCCGTAGAAGACATTATTTTGCCAGCGGTTGAAGTAGTTGAATCCAATAATGAACAACAAGACATAGCGGATAATAAAAGTGAATCCATAACAAAGAAACCCGCTAAACAAGTTTGAGGTGCGCTCACTTTACCTTGAGGGGGAGCTTTAGCTCCCCTTTTTTTGTTTCACAAAATGTAGTGTGGGCGGCTGTTTTGCCTTGCGTATTTCAAGTGCAGACCTAGGCGGTTTTTAAAACCTCCTAGGTTTTTTTCATGGTTACCACAAGCAAAATATGAATATTGATTTTTTAATCATCGGGCAAGGCTTGGCAGGCAGTCTCTTGGCGTGGCAATTAATACAGCGCGGTAGTAAAGTGCTGGTGATTGATAATGCTCTGGAAAACGCCTCGCAAGTTGCCGCAGGATTGATTAATCCTGTGACAGGAATGCGTTTTGTTAAATCTGCCGATATTGATACCTTACTGCCTGTTGCCAAACAGTTGTATACCGAATTGGCTGATTTTTTTCAGCAGGATTTTTATATTGAAAAACCGATGTTGCGCATTTTTAACAGTGATAAAGAACGTATCAACTGTGAAAAACGCGCTATTAATCCAGATTATCAGCTGTACTTAGGTGATACTCACCGCATTATTAATCCGCTTAATACGCCGTTTGGTGCAGTCACGCAACGGCAAACAGGCTATCTATTAACGCGCCCATTATTACGTTGTTTAACAGATTTTTTTATTGCGAATAACAGCTATCAACAAGCGGCGTTTGATGTTACCGATATGCAGCTGTCTCCCTCCTTATGCTGGCAGGGCATTTTTCCTACACGCATTATTTTTTGCGAAGGTTATCACGCCATGCACAATCCGTATTTTGCGTGGCTGCCTTTTCAGCCGGTCAAAGGCGAGATTTTAACAGTCGCGCATCATCACCAGCTGCCCGATGCTATACTGAATTACGGGCAGTGGTTGCTGCCTTTACACTCGCAACAAGCGCGTATCGGCGCAACTTTTGATTGGCAAAACCTGAACAACCACGCCACTGAGCTAGGTAAACACACCTTATTAAATGGACTTAAAACGCTGTTGGCTGATTTCGACTACGAAATATTAGCTCATCAAGCCAATGTGCGACCTTGTACGTTAGATAAGCAACCGTTTATCGGTTTTCATCCGCAACACCCGCAACTGGCTATCTTTAACGGTTTTGGCGCGAAAGGCAGTTTACACATACCGTGGCATAGTCAGCATTTTGCCCGCGTTTTAATGGATAATACCGCCTTACATTCACCCAGTAATATCCAACGTCACTATGTCACTGCTTAAACTTGCTCATCAACACATTCAAAACAGCTTGCATTCAGGCGATGTGGCGATTGATGCCACCGTCGGTAATGGTCACGACACGCTGTTTTTAGCGCAACAAGTCGGTGAAAATGGGCGCGTGTACGGTTTTGATATTCAACAGGCGGCGATAGTAGCGACCACTGAAAAGTTACAGCACAGCCACTGTTTAGACCGTGTTACCCTCATGCAAGCCAGTCATGCGGAGATGGCGGCACACATTCCTGTGCATCATCACGGTCATATTAACGCCTGTGTATTTAATCTGGGCTATTTGCCCAAAGGCGATAAAGGTATCATTACCCAAACGCGCTCAACATTATTCGCATTAAATGCCGCCTGTCAGTTATTAGCACCGCGCGGCATAATAACCATTCTTGCTTACCCCGGTCATGCGGGTGGTGATGACGAAACCGCTCGTGTGCAACAATGGAGCGAGCAACTGGATACTCAGCATTTTAGTGTGGATATATTTTTTAGTGCGATACCCAGTCCATCCGCACCGAGGTTATTGGTAGTGCAGAAGCGATAGCAGTCGTTAAACAAGATGCTGAGTAGTGACGAATCCGTTAGAATTAGCTAATCAGTCAGAAAACAGATTTTTGACTCCTCTTTTTTATTGTTAAGACACAATGCGCCCAATTAATTTATTCATTATTGCTTTAATGTTGCTGCAAGGGTCAGGTTTTGCAGAAGCCAAGCCTAAACCAAAAGCCGCCGCACCCGAAAAACCGCAAGTCGTTAAGTCAGTAGACCCAGCAAAACAAATCATCAATATTGCTTACTTAAGTCAGGAAAAAGCCGCACCGCCCGCACTGTCCAACTTAGATCCGTTTATTCAAAACAAAGGCTTGTTAGGTTCAGAATTAGCAATTAGCGATAACAGCACCACAGGACAGTTTACGGGGCAGGCTTTTGTACTAAGCAAATTTATTGTGCCTGTTGATGGTGATATTGAAGCGGTTTTTAATAACGACATTGCAGGTAAATTCCAACTCGTAGTGAGTCTATTACCCGCTGAATCGTTAAATAAACTGGCAGACAGTGCGGCAGGTCAGTCGATGTTATGGTTTGATGCGGCGAACAGTGATGACAGCTTACGCGCCGAACAATGCCGCGTTAATGTACTGCATTTATTACCCAGTCGTGCAATGCGCGCCGACGCGCTTGCACAATACATGATGAAAAAACGCTGGACGAAGTGGTTTTTAGTGGTCGGCACTACGCCCGAAGATAAGTTGTTTGCTGATGCGATAAAACGCGCCGCCAAGCGTTTTGGCAGTACCCTTGTGGCGGAAAAAGTCTGGGAACACACTTACGATGCACGGCGCACCGCACAATCCGATGTTGCGGTATTCAGTCGCGTGGATGATTATGATGTGTTGGTGGTTAGCGACGAACAAGGGGCGTTCGGCGAATATCTGGATTATCGCACCGAAAGCCCGCGTCCTGTCATCGGCACGCAAGGCTTGATTGCCACCGCGTGGCATAGAACCCACGAACAATGGGGCGCGGTACAGATTCAAAACCGCTTTAAAGAACAAGCGGGACGGTGGATGGAAGAGCAGGATTATGCGGCGTATCTGGCAGTCAGAGCGATAGGCGAGGCGGCAACACGCACTAAATCCAATGACTTGACCGCGATTAAAAATTATATGCTCAGCCCCGCGTTTGCCTTGCAGGGTTATAAAGGCAATCCGTTATCGTTCAGACCTTGGGATGGACAAATGCGCCAACCCGTATTGCTTGCCGCCCCGCGTTCCTTGGTCGCTGTCGCGCCGATTGAAGGCTTTTTACATCCAAAAACTGAATTAGACACGTTGGGTGTCGATGAACCTGAAACCGCGTGTCATTATGAGAAAAACAATGAAAAATAAATTATTAGGCTTGGCTATATTGACGGCATTAACAACCACCGTACAAGCAGAAACGGTGTTTGTCAGTTTAGAAAAAGACAACGCGCTGGCGATTGTTGATCCTGTTGACGGTAAATTAATTAAAACTGTCCCGATAGGGCAACGTCCACGCGGTATTGCGTTGAGTAGCGATAATAAGTTCTTGTTTGTCGCCACCAGTGATGACAATACGATTAGAATGCTGGATGCCGAAACGCTCAAAGAACTGGCAAAACTACCGTCAGGCAAAGACCCTGAAACTTTCGCGCTCAGTCCGAATGGTGAAAAATTGTATGTCTCCAATGAAGATGACAGCATGGTCACGGTGATTGATGTTGCCAGCAAAAAAGCGGTACATGAAATTAAAGTCGGTGTTGAACCCGAAGGTATTACCGTCAGCCCTGATAATCAGTGGCTGATCAGCGCGTCTGAAACCACCAACATGGTGCATTGGATAGACACCAAAACTAATGCGATTGTGGAAAATACGCTGGTTGATCCACGTCCCCGCGCGGTTAATTTTACTGCCGATAGTCAGCAATTGTGGGTCACGTCGGAAATGGCGGGTACGCTCATGGTGTTGGATGTTAAAACCAAACAGCCTGTTAAAACCATCAAGCTGGAAGTGGAAGGCGTGACCTTCGATAAAATTCAACCCGTGGGCGTGGTAATTGATAAAGACCGCAAGCACGGTTATGTCGCTTTAGGCCCTGCTAATCGAGTGGCAGTAATTAACGCGCAAACTTACGCCATTGAAAAAGTGTTATTGGTCGGACAACGGGTGTGGAATCTGGCATTTTCACCCGATCAGAAACGCTTATACACCACCAATGGCACCAGCAACGATATGTCTATTATTGATTTAGAAACCCAAACCGTAACTAAATCAGTCGGTGTCGGTACTTATCCGTGGGGCGTTGCGGTAAAACCATGAGCGAGATTAGCGCGTTAGCCATCGAAGGCTTGAGTTTTTCTTACGGTAATCACAAAGCACTGGATGATATTAATTTCAACATTCAGGCAGGTGAATGCACTATTTTATTAGGCCCAAACGGCGCGGGAAAAAGTACGCTGTTTTCGCTGATTACTCATTTATATGACACGCGGCAAGGACGTATTGAACTCTGCGGTTTTGATATTAAACAGCAAAGCCGTCTCGCCTTAGCCAAACTGGGCGTAGTGTTTCAACAAACCACCTTGGATATGGATTTAACCGTCGATCAAAATTTACGTTATCACACCGCGTTACACGGCATGAGTCGCAAACTGGCGACTGAACGTATTCAGCAGGAACTGGAGCGTTTGAATATGTTTGACCGCCGTTTTGAAAAAGTCCGTCAATTGAACGGCGGACACAAACGCCGCGTGGAAATTGCCAGAGCGTTACTGCACAAACCGTCGTTATTATTATTGGATGAACCTACCGTGGGTTTGGATGTACCGAGTCGGAAAAATATTGTTGATTATGTGCATCGTTTAGCCGCTGAGGAAAAAATAGCGGTGCTGTGGGCAAGTCATTTAATGGATGAAATTCATGCGAACGACCATTTAATTGTGCTGCATAAAGGGCAGATTAAAGCCAATGGCACGGTGGATGAGGTGTTGAAGCAAACTGATGTCGCTACTATTAATGAAGCGTTTTCTCGTTTAACACAAGGACAGCCCGTATGAGTTTGTTACATTATTGGCGTGCTATGTCGGGGATTGTCGGGCGCGAATTATGGCGGTTTGTCACGCAGCGCGAACGTTTTATTTCTGCGTTAGTACGCCCCTTGGTGTGGTTGTTTGTATTTGCCGCAGGTTTCAGAGCCGCATTAGGTTTGGCAATCAGTCCGCCGTATGAAACCTATATTTTATATGAAGTGTATATCACGCCCGGCTTGTGCGGCATGATTCAACTGTTTAATGGAATGCAAAGCTCGTTATCAATGGTTTATGATAGGGAAATGGGCAGTATGCGTACCTTGCTGGTCTGCCCGTTGCCGCGCTGGTTTTTATTACTGAGTAAATTATTGGCAGGTACGGCGGTGTCGGTGTTGCAAGTGTATGTGTTTTTAGCGATTGCCAGAGCCTACGACATTAATATACCGCTGATGGGTTATGGCTATGTGTTACCCGCTTTGTTATTATCAGGCTTGATGTTGGGCGCGTTAGGATTGTTATTGTCCTCATTTATCAAGCAGTTGGAAAATTTTGCAGGGGTGATGAATTTTGTTATTTTCCCGATGTTTTTTATGTCAACCGCACTTTATCCGTTATGGAAAATTAAAGAATCCAGTGCTTTGCTTTATAATCTGGCACAATACAATCCATTTTCACAAGCTGTTGAATTGACGCGCTTTGCGTTATATGGACAATTTAATCTCCACGCCTGTATTTACACTTTGATTGCTTTTATAGTCTTTATGACGGCGGCAATCATTGGCTATAATCCATCAAAAGGCATGATGATGAAAAAGAAAGGCGGGGAATAAAAATATGAATGACAAATGCTTATGCTTATTAAAACTCAAGCCAGACAGCCATTGATACGGCAATGTTGGGCATTTACCTACACAAGAATTTGGTGCTGATTTGAAGAACTCTTATTTTCTGGTTATTCCAAAGCAACAAAAAAATCCTCTGCGCCTGCGAGAATTTGAAGAAAATGCGTTGAGCAACTGGATTGCCGAACTGCCTACCGCTAATGTGGGACTGGCGACACGGTTAATGCACGATTTTTTGGTCGATTTTAATGCGATTGAAATGCCCAGCCAGTTACGGCTGAATGCACTGGAACTATTAAGACCGAGCGTGCTTGTTATCGAGGATTATTTGCGCTCAAGGCTAATGCGAACGGGATTTCCAAAAGAAGACAATGACCAGAAAATTTTAGCAGTATTGGTTTCTATTGAAAGAGAATTTGCTATCGGCTATTGGACGGTGCTGAAAGATTTAACGCGCAGAGCAGTCGGCTGGTTTCAGGGTAAAAATACCGCACTTGCACTGCAACGCTGTATTAAAGGACTAAGCAGTATTGTTGTCAGTCACTTTATTATGGGAATCCCCGTTCCTGATTGGGTATGGATGGATTTGCATTCGCTTTATAAATTAAGTGTAAAAATAGACAAAAACACCCTTAAAGTCGCTAATGATAACAATCAAATTAATAAAGCCAGCAGTGCCGAAGATTGTTATCTGCAAATTTTGTTACTAAGCCTTGTTGAACCGACAGGGTTGATGCAAAAAGAAATTCTATTGGTTGACAGCTTTATAGAAACTATTTGCTCTTTAGTCAGTTTGAAAACCGCATCAGTGTACGGTAGTGAGGTGCAATGTGTAGTTTTTACTGATGAAGACAAACCGCCGTTCTATCAGTCGGGTGTAACGAATAAAAAAGATTCGTCCGTGCTGTATATTGATTTTACTAAATTACAAAAGCTCTTCGAGCATAAAGAAAAGCTGATTGATGTCACGGAAGCAAGATTCAGTTCAGTGCAGATGCAGAAAAAAAACAACGGCAAACTGACCGCAGAATTACTTGATTATCTTGAGCAGCGTTGGGCAGGTGTTTGTCTCGAGGGAGACCCTCTGTTCAGTGATCGATTAGACAGGTATATTGCCATAGGTCTGGCGGCAACATTGGATTTGCAAGATACATTAAGTGACAGTGATAAAAAAGAGCTGGAGTTTCTGGTTCAATCGGAATCAGATAGATCCTTATCCTGCGCCTTTACGCAAACAGGTTTGTTGTCTGTGGGTAGTCTGGTGAGTTTCAGAAAAACCGATATGCCCGAACACACACGGCTATTAGGTGTTGTCGATAAATTAATCGTCGCAAAACAAAGTGGAAAAATAATCTTTGGCATGGAGTTGCTGACATCACAGATTATTTCTGTGGATTACAATCTGCTTGATGCCGAGGGCTTTGCAGTTGTGCAGGAGTCGGTGAAAAATGGCATTCATGTTGCAAATGAAGAGCTGAAAAAAGCCCTGTTTTACAGTAGCAATGAACGAGAAGATTGTCTTATTACCGATACATTCATGTTGAAAGAAGATGATATGTTACGGATACATACACACAGTGACAGCTTTTCTGTCACTCTGAAAAACAGGAAGAATGTAGGCTTGGGGTACTGGCAGTTTGAATGTGTCAGGATTAAAGAAAAAAAGAAGCAGATGCCAACAGCGCAGAAAAAAGGTTATGACTTCATCTAAAGCCTGTCGGATGGAAGATCAGTTATATTTTGAATAAATACTGATTGATATAAGACGAAAAAATAAAAAGAGATGACAGATTTAATTTTTTCAGGTTTACTTAATTAACTTTCTGGTTAATTAGTAAAGTTATTGGGTTTATATAATAAAAATACATTAGAGTGAGGAAGAACAATGAGTAATGAAGAAAATACTGAACAGGTTGTAGAAACTGAGCAAACAGCAGAAGCTGAGGTCACTGTTGAAGTTGAACAAGTTGTTGAGTCGCCAAGTGCAGTATCAGGCAATGCGCTTTCTGCTATTTTGAGTTTAAAAGAAAAAAATCCGAAAGTATTTTTTGGTGCTATCGGCGGTATTGTTGTTCTGCTCATTTTAATAATGAGCGGTGGTGATGATGCAAAAATTGTTACGGGGCCTACGATTAAGAACTTGGCGATAGGTCAGAAATATGTGTTAAAAAGTGCCAACAGTTATGATCCTGCTGCAACAGTGCGCTTAGTTGCAGTACCTGGTGCGATAGCAGCCTATGATGATACTGAAGAAGCTGATAGATCAACGCCTTGCCAGCATATTTCTCAAGGAACACCCGTATCGGTTTTAGAGCTTCAAGATGCTTATGGAACAAAAAATGCGTTTGTTAAAGTGCTGATAGAAGATGGTGATTGTAAAGGCAAAGATGGCTGGGCATTGGCAATTGATGTGCAGTAATGAAAATAAAGCTTGACGTTATGAAAAACTCAAGTATAATACACGAATAAATTGAATTGCGGGAATAGCTCAGTGGTAGAGCACAACCTTGCCAAGGTTGGGGTCGCGAGTTCGAATCTCGTTTCCCGCTCCAAAGAATCAAAAAAAGCCGCGATAATTCGCGGCTTTTTTATTTCAGTTTTAAGGCTGCGTAGCAAATCGGTTATGCAGTGGCCTGCAAAGCCATCTAGGCCGGTTCGACTCCGGCCGCAGCCTCCATCACATGGATTGCCTTATACCGCTTAAGTGCTAATCCTATCTAATCAGGTTTTATTAAACCTGATAAAAATCAGAAGATCCTCCTATTTCTTATAAATCTATAACCTATTACGTCTGATAGTTTAGTCTGCGGTTTTGTAACGCGATTTCAAATTGTTTTCATGATGGCTAGAGAATAAACACGTTCTCCAAAATCCCTAAATTGCCATACCCATCATTAATTTTCATCGATAAATTGATATAAAAAAGCGTGGTTCTATAAAAAGAGTGATGGATATGCAAATTTAAGTTTGTCCGTCACCCTACCAAAATGTGAAAATCACTCTATATCGCCCTATATCGTCAAAAAATTTTTGTTTTACGTTCATTTTAATCATGATTGAACGATACTTAACAAATTAATGCCTAATATATTTTAAAATGTTAAGCATAGACTCATCTGTGCAGACTGTCTGAAACAATCAAAAAATCATGTGCCATCTTGCCTTGTTCGAGTGGAAGGGTTAGTTTACCATTACTGATAGTTCTCTATTTTACAATATGCGAAGCCACTTCAAGGATGTTAAAGCAATATGTACGGTATTCCATAAGAAGGTTAAAAATGAGTCAATCTGATAATTCTTTGCGATTAGTGCTGGTCATTGATGATGATCAGACTGCTCATTTATGGGCCAGGCGATATTTGTCAACAGCAGGATTTACGCTGATTTCGGCATTAAACGGCTATGAGGGTATTGAAGCTTTTAAGCAGCATTCGCCCGATATTGTGCTGGTTGATATTGATATGCCGGGAATAAATGGCTTTGCTACTTGTGCGGCAATACGCGCATTGCCCAGTGGTAAAAATACCCCTCTGCTAATGGTGACAGGGACTGAGGATGCAGAACGAGTGGCTTCATCGTATTTGGCAGGTGCGACGGATTTTGTGGTCAAACCAGTCAATTGGAAAGTCCTTATACACCGCTTACATTATATGGTTAAAGCCAGTAGTGTGTTGCGGCAACTGGAAAAAAGTGAAACGCGCTTATCCAAAGCGCAACACATGGCAAGGTTGGGGCATTGGGAATGGTATTTTGTTGATGACATCAAGATGTATTGGTCCGATGAAGTATTTGTTATTTTTCAGTTGGCAAAAGAAAACTTTATTCCTGATGAAGCCGGTTTTCTAAGTATGATTTACTCGGAAGATAAAGCGCGTCTTCAAGAAAGTTTTGATGAAATCATTAAAAACAAAGCCGTGGTCACCATTGAGCATCGCATCATAACGGGAAAAGGTGAGCAACGTTTTGTTGAGCAACAAATTGAAATGATTGAGAATCTTAATCATCAGTTGATTGGTTTGACGGGAACAATTCAGGATATAACGGAACGCAAAGAACACGAAAACAAAATAAAACGTCTGGCTTATTATGATGAAATAACCGGTTTGCCGAATCGCACTTTTTTTCTGGAGCTGTTATCAAGTACGCTCAAGCTGGCAAAACGTAATGATCGCAGTTTTGCCGTGCTGTTTTTGGATTTGGATGATTTTAAAGGAGTGAATGATTCCTACGGTCACTATATCGGTGATTTGCTGCTGAAAGAAATATCCAGACGGTTATCAGAGGGGTTGCGCAGTTCCGATGTAACTGCCAGACCTTTTCATCAGTGTCATAATGCAGAGATTGCCAGACTGGGCGGTGATGAATTTACCGTACTGCTGAATGAATTAACCTATCCTGAAGATGCTGCAATTGTTGCTGAACACATACAGAAATGGATTGCCGAACCTGTTTATTTAGAGAATCTGCAAATATATACAGGTTCCAGTATCGGTATTGCTATTTATCCGCAGGATGGGGAAACCAGTGAGGCGTTATTAAGAAATGCGGATATTGCCATGTATCACGCTAAAAAAGTCGGTAAAGGGCATTATCAATTTTTCCACGATTCAATGAATATAAAAGCCCAGAAACGCCGAAAAATGGAAAATTATATGTATCAGGCGGTGGCAAATAATGAGCTGCGCCTGCATTATCAGCCTATCGTAGGTGCCAAATCAGGGCAGTTGATTGGCGCAGAAGCCTTGATGCGCTGGCAAAGTCCTCAATTGGGTTTTTTACCGCCCAATGATTTTATTTCTTTGGCGGAGGACAATGGCTTAATTATCAAGTTTGGTGAGTGGGCTATTCGTGAGGTGTGTCGGCAGCATAAATTATGGCAGCAGCAAGGTATCGGGCATTTAACCATTGCGGTTAACTTGAGCGGTTTGCAGTTTAATCAGGTCGGCTTTGTGCCGATGGTGGAATCGATTCTGGTTGAATATGATGTCGTTAATCCCAGTTTTTTGATTTTTGAATTAACTGAAAGCGTCATTATGGCGGATACCGAAAAAATGTTTAATAAGCTCTGGCAGCTTAAAAGTATGGGTATCAAATTGTCAGTAGATGATTTTGGTACCGGGTATTCATCGCTGAGTTATTTGAAAAGTTTTCCGCTCGATTCCTTAAAAATAGATCGTTCGTTTATTAAAGAATTACCTGATAATGAAGACGATGCCGCTATTGTCAACGCTATTTTGGCATTGGCGAGTACTTTGAACTTAAGTACTGTTGCTGAGGGAGTGGAAAACAATAAGCAACGCGAATTTCTTGAAAATAGCACCTGTAATTCCATACAAGGCTATCTGTTCTCAAAACCAATGCCTGTGGATGAATTCTATGCGTATTGGCAATCAACATTAACCCAGTAATACCTTGTTTCTGTGTAAATGTTGAAGAGAAAATATGCAAGTATGAAAAACGTTTTTCAGGATGCTTCAATCCGCATCAAATTAATATTAATTATCGGCGTTTCTGTTTTATTGGCATTATTGGTAGTTGCCTCCGCCATTACAGGTTATGAATATCTGTCGCGGCGACAGCAAACCGAACAGGTATTATCGGGGATAGCCAATATCGTTGCATGGAACAGTTCAGCGGCGTTGGCATTTATGGATAATGAGGTTGCGCAAAAAAACCTGAAAATGTTAGAAACCCAGCCCAGTATTGTAGCGGCTTTTTTATACAAGCCTGATGGTGATGTCTTTGCGGAATATACCAAATCGTACCTCCGTGATGAGAAATTCAATCACCTGCAAATGCTCCAATGGATTAAAGATGATTCGCCTGTTGCTATTGAAAAAGCCTCCAATTGCCCATTGTTTGATTGCCTGAAACAGTGGAGTGAAAAAAAACTGGGTTTATCTTCCTCGCAATCCATAAAATTAGGCTACTCCGAATTAACGATATACGATAAATATCGACAAATACATTTATTGAAGCCTATTTTTATTGATGATGAACTGATAGGTGTTCTGCATTTAGTTGATAACCAGCGTAATTTAAACGCTTTTTTTTCCAGTTTTTATTCCATTCTGGGCATCATTTTACTGTTTACGTTATTGGCAACCATGCTGGTATCAGCACGCTTGCAACGCATTTTTTCCGAGCCGTTACTGAATTTAATGCAGGCAATGAAATCAGTCGCCAACGAAAAAAAATTTACCAGTCAAGTCGTTAAAACCAGCAATGATGAATTCGGTCAATTAGTCGATGTGTACAATGATATGTTCAGTGAAATTCATCAACGAGATGAGCAACTGGATAAACAACGTGCAGGTTTGGAAATTCAGGTCAAAGACCGAACCGCACAATTGACGGACATCAATACCGTCTTAAAACGAACCGTAGCCGATGCCTTAGCGGCAAAAGAAGAAGCGGAAGCCGCCAATCATGCCAAGTCGCAATTTCTCGCTAACATGAGCCATGAAATCAGAACGCCGATGAATGCCGTACTGGGCATGACTGATTTTCTCTATGAAAGCGAATTGAACGACGAGCAACGGCATTCCATTCAAATAATAAAGCAATCATCGCGGTTATTGCTGGGTGTGATTAATGACATTCTGGATTTTTCTAAAATTGAATCAGGCAAGCTGGAGCTGGATGCTCACCCGTTTCACAGCCATACCTTAATTAATGACAGCTTTTCTTTATTCGAGGTACAGGCAAAAGCAAAAGGTCTGGTTTATCGGTTAGAGCTTGCCGAAATCCCCGTTATGCTGGTGGGCGACTCCATTAAACTGAGTCAGATATTAATGAATTTACTCAGTAATGCGATCAAATTTACTGCACAGGGGCAAGTGGTATTGACCGTTGCCAGTGAAGACCTGCCAAATAATAAAGTGCGTGTGCATTTTGCCGTGGCTGATACCGGTATCGGCGTTGATGCAGAAAAACAACTGCTCATTTTTGACGCATTTTCTCAGGCAGATAACTCCATGACCCGCGCTTTTGGCGGAACGGGACTGGGTTTAGCGATTGCCAAACAATTGGTACGCTTGATGCAGGGGGAAATTGGGATCAGCAGCCAACCCGATCAAGGTGCAAAATTCTGGTTTTGGGTCGATTTGGAAAAGTCAGCCGCATCAGCAGTAAAAATAAAAGTGTATCCGGACTGCCAGTTTAGTGCGGGTATTCTGGTCGCCGAAGATTATCTGGCGAATCAGATATTGGTCACACGGTTTTTGGAAGGCTTTGGTTGCCACGTTAAAATGGTCAATAATGGTCAGGAAGCCATCGCCGCATTTCAGCAACAAGATTATGATTTGATTTTCATGGATTGCCAGATGCCCATCATGGATGGCTATCAGGCGGCGACAGACATTCGTCGCCTTGAGTTTGAATCGGGCAGTTTAAAGCATATTCCTATTATCGCCCTGACTGCCCACGCCTTGGCAGGGGATAAAGCAAAATGTTTGAATGCGGGGATGGATGAATGGGTCACTAAACCGTTTACCCGCAAAGACTTAAATGAAGTATTGCAAAAATGGTTACCTGAGCAACTGATTATTGTCGGGCAGACCAAGAGCAATAAAGCCGAAGCCGCACCCGATTTGCCCGCAATTGATATGCAGTTTCTCCAGCAGAACTTTGATTTTAACAATCCTGACGATTTGACCTTTATTGCTGCCTTGCTGGATGTGTTTCAAGAAAGCACCGAGCAAACATTGGACGCGCTGCAACACAGTATTGATAGCCACGATGCCGAACACATTCGTCAACTGGCGCACGGGTTAAAATCAATCAGCAGCAATGTCGGTGCGATGCGGCTTTCAACCTTGTGCAAAACAATGGAGCAGGCGGGCAAAACGCAACAGTTACAGAATATAAGCCTATTATTAGTGAACATGAAACAGGAATACGCTAAGGCGGTTAGCGGATTGCAACAGATTTTATCAGGCGCGTAGTCGTTTGCCGTTATACGTCTTCCGTCACCACCGCACTCAATAAACCCAAATACTTCGCATCTATTTCAATCAACAGCTCACTTTCGCCAAAATCATCGATTTTTTCGTCTAAAATTTGCGCACAAGCCGATAATTTAGCGCGAATATCGCCTTGATTGGCTTTCAAATAACAGCGTTTTTTAACTCTGGAATTGGTAAACTGTTCGGACAACACCTGATAAAGCAGCTCAAGTCCTGCTCCTGTTTCTGCCGACATCCACACGCGAATCGCATGACCCTCATCATCACGATCAATATGCGGCTGAATATTATCCAGCAAATCAATTTTATTGAACACTTCCACACGTCGGATTTTATCCGCGCCGATTTCTTCCAATACCAGCTCGACTTGGTGCATGATTTCATCACGGTCTTCGGCATTGCTATCAATAACGTGCAGCAATAACTCCGCTTCACTGGCTTCCTGCAAGGTTGATTTAAACGCAGCCACCAATTCATGCGGCAAATGGCGAATAAAACCCACCGTATCCGCCAGCACAATATCGGTATTATTGGCTAACGAATAACCGCGCAGTGTCGGGTCTAAGGTGGCAAACAACTGATCAGCGACATAAATATCCGCGCCCGTCAGCGCATTAAACAGCGTTGATTTACCTGCATTGGTATACCCGACCAAGGAGACGGTCGGCACTTCGGCTTTTTTGCGCTGACTGCGCCCTTGATGACGCTGTTTATCAACTTTATCCAACCGTTGCTGAATCTGTTTAATACGCACCGCCAATAAACGGCGGTCGGTTTCCAACTGCGTTTCACCCGGCCCGCGCAGACCGATACCGCCTTTTTGGCGTTCCAAATGCGTCCAGCCGCGTACCAAACGGGTTGATAAATGTTTGAGTTGCGCGAGTTCAACCTGCAATTTACCTTCAAACGATTGCGCACGTTGGGCAAAAATATCCAGAATCAAGCCGTTTCTGTCCACAACCCGTACGCCTAAAAATTTTTCCAGATTTCTTTCCTGACTGGGCGATAACGGATGATTAAACAGCACTACATCCGCTTCATATTCTTCGACAATGGCTTTCAGCTCATCCAGCTTGCCTGTGCCGATAAAATACTTGGAATCGGGACGTTGGCGGCTGCCTGTCACGACATAAACGGGATCAGTCGCCGCCGATTTAGCTAATTCCTTTAGCTCATCGAGGTTTTCTTGTTGATGTTGGAAATTGATGTGAACGAGGATCGCTCGTTCACCTGAATCGGGGCGATCAAACACACAGCACTCCACGGGGGCAATTAGTCAAGCGCGTGACCGCGCTTTTAATGGGTTTCAAGCGAGCTGAAAAGTAATACTGAGACTGAGAGGGGGAAACGCGCCTATTCTTCGGTAGTTTCATCATCTCGAGTGAGTTTGACCGCTTTACTCGGCACTATGGTTGATATGGCGTGCTTATAAACCATCTGACTGACGGTATTTTTCAGCATAATCACATACTGATCAAACGAATCAACTTTTCCCTGCAACTTGATACCGTTGACCAGAAAAATTGACACAGGGGTATGTTCTTTTCTAAGTGCATTTAAAAAATTGTCCTGTAAGTTTTGACCTTTTGACATCCTATTTCTCCTTATTATTGATATTTGTTTGCTTAAGATAACTGCAATTAACAGTCAATACAAATTATTATCTTAACGACATTTTATTTTGAAGTACAGGTATGGCTACGCATCCTATAAAAATCAATGGCAAGAGCTGTTTTTTCTTTTTTTCGGTAAGTTATATTGGCAGTGTCAAGGCTATTTTTATTACCTTCGGCACTATATGTTGTGGTATTATATCAAAAAATATCCACATATAGACATTAGTCGGTAATTGACCAGTAACGCTAAGATGCTGATTTATGGTTTATTTTCACCGTCTTCACCCACACAAACTGCTTAGGAAACTTCATCAATGACTGCAAAACTTCACGTCATCGCCAATAATGTGACCGAAATACCCTTCCAAGATGCCTCAATGGATATATGGGATACCAAATATCGGCTCAAAACCAAGGATGGCGAAGCCATCGACGGCTCGATTGATGAAACCTACCAGCGTGTCGCCAAAGCCCTGTCCGAAGTCGAAAAAACCGAAGCCAAACAGAAACAATATTACAAAGAATTTTTGTGGGCGTTGCGTCAAGGTGTCATTCCCGCAGGGCGTATCACCTCTAACGCAGGTGCATTGGCACACAAACCCGCAACATCAACCATCAACTGCACCGTATCGGGTACTATCGAAGACTCGATGGACGATATTCTGCACAAAGTCCATGAAGCAGGGCTTACATTAAAGGCGGGCTGTGTTGCGCCTAACACGTTGGTTTACACTGAAAAAGGCTATGTCACCGCACAACAAGCAGTAACTGAACAACATCAACAAATTTTAAGTTACGACCGTGACACACATCGCTTTGAAATGCGCCCTATTCTAAAGCATATAACCACCATCGTGCCTACCGATGAAAATATTGAAATCAGCTCACATCTAGGTACATTAACTACCTCAATTAAGCATCCCGTGCTGGTTTATCGAGATGACAGACTGCAATACGTTCGTGCGGATGATATTACCCAAGCTGATGCTTTAGTGAGTTATCAATTACCTTGGCAAGCGGATAAAAAATCAGCTTTAAAAGCATGGTTTGCAGGGGCGCATTTAGGCGACGGTTCAGCTTACGAAAAACACATCACTTATGCCGATTCACGCGAAAAATGGCAGGACAAAGCCAATGCGTATGGTCAACGCCTGATTTTTAAAATCCGCGCCGCCGAGCGTGAAGTGGTCGAGCGTTACGCGCAATTTTTTCAACAATTTTATAATTGCCAAGCGCAAGTCGTCTCAACAGTCACGACTAACAACACACCCGTCTGGGATTTTACCGTCGCCAGTTTTGAAGCCAGTGCTGCCAGTGAATTCATTGATAATCAAATCGGCAAAAAAACTGCCACGTTAAAAATTCCGCAATGGATTAAACAAGCTCCAGACCGTCATTTTTTACCGTTCCTAGCAGGTCTTATTGATACCGATGGCACGGTTTCTACAGAACGCGGCAGTGCAATTTTAAGCTGTCAAAGTGGCACGTTTGCCACTGAAATTCAAAGTGTACTGGCTTTATTTGGTGTGCATGGTGCGATTACTGCAAGAAAAGCCCGCTCACATGAATACAATGGTGTAATCATCAAAGATAGCGGCGGCTATAGCATCAAAATATCTGACTCAGCGTTTTTACAAAACGTAGCGGCTTTTATGGCAGATAGCGGTAAGAAAAATCGCATTAAAGCCCATCAAAGCAAAGCGGGGCAGTATGACCACTATGTCATGACGACGGCGTTACGAACCGCACTAGACACCTGTTCATCAGAACTAAGCCATATTGAAAAACAAGCAATGGGCTTTTATCATGGTAAACATCAACAAGCGACTGTCAGCCGTGTTTACCTCGATAAATGGACAGAAAAATTCCCCCAATTAACTGCGTCTATTGATTTCGTCCGCCAACTCCGTCAAGTAAAAAGCATCAAACGCAATTTAGCGATTGGTGAGACTTTTTATGATTTTACCGTTGATACCCATAACAACTACCTAGCGGGCAATAATGGCTTAGTCGCTATCCACAACTGCGGAATCGGTTATGAATTTTCTACCCTAAGACCTAAAGATGCTTACGTCTCAGGGGCAGGTGCGTACACCTCTGGGCCGCTGTCCTTCATGGATATTTATGACAAAATGTGTTTCACCGTCTCCTCCGCAGGTGGACGACGCGGCGCACAAATGGCAACCTTTGATATTGCCCATCCTGATGTCGTCGAATTTATCCGCGCCAAACGTGAAGATGGTCGTTTGCGTCAATTCAACCTGTCGCTATTGATTACCGCTGAATTTATGCACGCAGTTAAAAATGATGCACCGTGGGCGTTGTCGTTTCCTGTCACTCAAAAAGAAGTCGCAGTCGATCAACTGGATTTACAAGACAGCAGCAAAATTGTCTGGCGCGATGTACCCAGCACCGAAAATTACGTTCTCAATGACGCAGGCTTAGTCGCGTGTAAAATCACCAAAACCATTCCCGCGCGTCGCCTCTGGGACATTATCATGAGTTCCACTTATGACTACGCCGAACCGGGTTTTATTTTGATTGATAAAGTCAATGAAATGAACAACAACTGGTTCTGCGAAAAAATCCGTGCGACTAATCCGTGCGTAACCGCTGATACTCGTTTGCATACCCAATACGGTATGGTCAAAATAGGTGACCTTTATGCAAATGGCGCAAAATTAGATGTAACGGTTGATAACCGTGCTTTGAAATTACGAAACAAAGGCACATCTGTTCGACCTGCTAAACCTGCGTTTATGACAGCGCAATCAGCCGATGTTTATCGTGTCACCACCAAAGACGGCTATGAAATTAAAGCCACTGAATGGCATGACTTTTACACCAACCGAGGCAAAATAAAACTCAAAGACCTAAAATTGGGCGATAAGTTATTAATTCAATCAGGCAAAGGGCAATTCGGCACACAAGGCGATAAAAACTTCGGTACGTTGTTAGGCTTAATTACAGGTGATGGACACTTCACTAATCGCGGTAAAAATCAACAAGCTGCGATTATCAGCCTATGGAATAATGACCGTGTGTTCGCACCTCAATTGGTAGCTTATATTAATCAATTATTAGCAGTTTCAAACATAGCCACAAGCAGCTTAAAAAAATCGCACACCGTCTCCGCTGTTGCTGTACCAGAACGTAATATGGTGATGATTCGCTCTATTTTACTGGCGCGCTTATTAGAGCTATACGGCTTCAATAAAGACAGCAAATTAAGCGTACCCGAAGTGATTTGGCAAGGCACAGAAGACTGTGTAAAAGGTTATTTGAGTGCGTTATTTCAAGCGGATGGAACGGTTAATATCTCAGGAAAAAGTAAATCCTGTTCAGTACGATTAGCGTCATCTCACCCGCAATTACTCAAAGATATACAAGCACTGCTGGCTAATTTTGGTATTTTTTGCCGTATCTACAAACGCCGCGAAGCGTCATCAAGACTGTTACCTGATGGCAAAGGCGGACAAAAGGCTTATGACTGTAAAGCAGATTATGAAATTACCATTGATGGACAATCCAGAGAGCTATTTATGCAGGAGATTGGTTTTTTAGGTGAAGAAAAAAACCAAAGATATAAAGACTGGGTGATTGATAAAAAGTTATTACAAAAACAAAACCACTTAAGTGAAATTACTGAAATTACTTTTATGGGTAAAGAAGCTGTTTTTGATACCACACAAAATGACCACAATACCGTTATTTTTAATGGCATTGTAACAGGACAATGCGGCGAACAACCACTCCCGCCGTATGGTAGTTGTCTTCTTGGCTCAATCAACCTGACCCGCTTCGTCAAAAAACCGTTCACCAATGATGCGCATTTTGACTGGGACACTTACCGCAAAACCATCCGCATTTTTACCCGTATGCTGGATAACGTGGTGGAAATCAACGGGCTGCCTTTGCCGCAACAACGCGATGAAATTATGAGCAAGCGTCGTCATGGCATGGGTTATCTGGGCTTGGGTTCAACTGTGACCATGTTGGGAATGCGCTACGGCGATGCACATTCAGTGCAATTCACCGAAGACGTGACCAAAATTCTCGCCATCGAAGGCTGGAAAGAAGCCCTGACACTGGCAAAAGAAAAAGGCGCGGCTCCGATTATGGAACAAGCATTCACCGTCACCAGCGCGATGCTGCACCAACGCCCTGAAATGGTGACTGACGGCTACAAAGTCGGCGATACCATTACAGGCAAAGTGTTACACGCCAAATACAGCCGCTATATGCAGCAACTGGCACACGAAGAACCTGAACTGGTTGCCGAATTGATAGAGAAAGGCGCACGCTTTACCCATCACAGCTCCATTGCGCCGACGGGTACGATTTCCTTATCGTTGGCAAACAACGCCAGCAACGGCATAGAACCCAGTTTTGCACATCATTATTCACGCAACATCATTCGCCAAGGCAAAAAGTCCAAAGAAAAAATCGATGTATTTTCGTTTGAATTATTAGCGTATCGGGAAATGGTGAATGCGGATGCCATGCCTTACAGCGATAACCCAGACCACCAACTGCCCGCATATTTTATCGCGGCGGATGATGTCACTCCCAAACAACACGTTGATATACAAGCGGCGGCACAAAAATGGATAGATTCCTCGATTTCCAAAACCGCCAACGTACCGACTGATTTTCCTTACGAAGATTTTAAAGATATTTATCAATACGCTTACGACAAAGGGCTGAAAGGCTGCACCACCTTCCGCTTCAACCCCGAAGTTTTCCAAGGCGTATTAGTCAAAGCCTCAGACCTAGAAAACACCACCTATCAATTCACCCTAGAAGACGGTGAAGTCATCGAACTAAAAGGCAATGATGAAATTGAATACGACGGCGAAATCCACAGCGCGGCGAATTTGTTTGATGCGTTGAAAGAGGGGTATTACGGGAAACTGTAATCCGCATACAAAAACACACAGGGGAAAAATGATGGATGCACTTACTTTTAGTTATGTACGGCAAAATCTCGCAGATGTCATGCGCACCGTGAATGATGACCACGCGCCTGTTGTGGTCACACATCAAAACGCAAAACCTGTGGTGATTATGTCGCTTGAAGATTATGAAAGTCTTGAAGAAACCGCTTATTTGCTAAGAAACGCAACAGGCGCACAAAGATTGCTTGAATCTGTAGAAGAATTGCGTGCTGGTAAAGGCGTTGCCAGAGAGTTAATGAATGTTGATTAAGTTTTCAAGCAAAGGTTGGGACGATTATCTTTACTGGCAAGCGACAGACCGCGCTATGTTAAAACGTATCAATATGCTGATAAAAGAGATTGAGCGTGAACCTTTTGCGGGTAAAGGAAAACCCGAACCGCTGAAACACCAGTTATCGGGTTTTTGGTCACGGCGTATTGATGCACAACACCGTTTAGTTTATGCCTATGAAGAAGACGCTTTGCTAATTGCGCAGTGTCGGGATCATTATTAAGGCGAGCTAAAATTGAATAGCGAAAATATTTATAGTTCCCACCGCTCTAGCGTGGTAACTCATCCAGCAACGCTCCAGCGTTGCGTGACGCTGGAGCGTCAACAGAGGCATTTCCACGCCAGAGCGTGGGAATGATGCAATGAATAATTTATAAGGTTTATATTTTGAAACCAGAAGAAGCAATTAGTCGATTTTCTGACCTAATTAAAAGAGCTGAGCAATTAATTAATAGAAGTACGGATGACCAAGATTTTAAAAAGTGGCATAGAGATACTCAAATAGCGATTGAAAAAATACTTGGTGAAAACACTAGACATATTAAAGACTTTAATATGATTGAGTATTCTTCATGTTTTTATGTCTCAGGAATGTCTGATTATGATTGTTATGTTAAGCCTTATCAATCAGGTATGAGTTCAGCCATTACAGTTTTAAAATCATTTATAGATGAAATAAATGATTGGGGATTTGAATCTTCGGTGAATGAAAACTTAGAATCATTCGCCATTGAAAAAGTACATCTTATTATTAATCGATTTCATCAAGTAGCAAGACAGCTTCAAGCAAGATATTCCTATAGAAACACCATTGAAATAAACGATGAATATGATGTTCAAGATTTATTTCACGCACTGCTGAAATTATATTTTGATGATATTCGTCCAGAAGAATATACACCGAGTTATGCAGGTTCAGCTTCGCGAGTCGATTTTCTATTGAAAGATGAACAAATTATTATTGAAATTAAAAAAACGCGAAATGGTTTAAAAGCTAAAGAAGTTGGTGAACAATTAATAATTGATACGCAAAAATACCAATCACATCCAGATTGTAAAATATTAATTTGTTTTGTTTATGACCCCGAAGGAAAAATTGCCAATCCACGCGGTATAGAAAAAGACTTGAGCAAAGACTTTAATGGATTACCTGTTTCTGTGTTTATTACACCGTGAGTAAATAGTGCGTAGTTTCTCTTGTTATCTCGTTTCCACGCACTGCGGTGCGAGACGCGGCGCGTCTATACTGCATTACCACACGGCGCGTGGGAATGAGATGGTCGCACTTTATTCATCTACGCATTAAAGGAAAATATGAAAGCGGTTTCTGTTGTTGCCAGAATAAAATGCGCGTTGGTGCTTCTGGTCTTTATGATTATTCCCGTGCTTCCAATTACAGGTACGCTAGGATTGTTTATCGTTATTTTTCGCCCGCTTTGGTTTAAAAAGTTGGTTGATAATGTGTATTCGGATAAAAATTAATGCCTGAGTAGCTTGAATGATGCGCCTCCTATCGTCGGCATATCCTATTTAATGATAAACGCTAAGTTTATAACAATAAATTTCCATGTATAAGAACCTTGGCAAACCTGCGAGGTTTTTAAAACCTCGCAGGTTTATATATGTGCGGACTTTTTATTAAGAACGTATATATGTCTTATTTGCAATAGTTGATAATGAAAAATACAAAAATTAAGCCCAGAAATACATTTCTTTTAATACTTGCTTTTATGCTGGCAGTTATTGCTTCGTTTTCAGATGCAGATGCAAGCGGTAATACTGTAGATAAAATCAGCAATACTAATAATTATTCGGTGGATAAGTCAGCCTTTACCCTGCCTTTTCACCTGATTCTCTTGTTTCCATACGCCGTGTGGGAATGAGTCATAGGATGATTTTTAAAATGGGAGAACAAAGTGAATCCTAATTATTTACTGTTTGGCGATGCTCTAATTATCCTGCCATGTGGCTTTAGGTGGTAAATGGATGATTAATCCAACAGATAAAACTTTAATTGAGCAAATGCGGATTACAGAATTTGATATTGAGCATCGCAAAATGCTTATTTCATTGACGGATGCGGATGTTGCGTCATTAATCAGTTGTAAATCCACTATTGAAAAATACGTTGATAACATTATCAGTGATTTCTATATTCAACAAACCAGCATTCCTGAAATTGCTTTGCTGATTGGTGATGCGGATACGCTGAATCGATTAAAAGCCGCACAACGGCGATATATTCTTGATTTATTCAGCGGTTTGTATGATTTGGAATATGTTAATAATCGTTGCCGCATTGGTTTGGTTCATAAGCGTATCGGTGTTGAACCTAAACTATATCTATCAGGGGTATTGTGTTTAAAAGAATTGTTGAGAATCAGCATTGACAAACATTTTACCAATGAAGAAAGCCGCAGAGAAGCACGCATTGCTTTAGATAAACTGCTGATGTTTGATGTTACCTTGGTATTTGAGACCTATATTCGCAGTCTTGTTACCGAAATTGAAGCGGGAAAAGAAAAATCAGACAGTTACGCGATTATTTTAGAAGAAAAAGTCCGCGCCCGAACGCAACAACTCGATGAGTTGTCTCAACACGATTCGCTGACCAGTTTATTAAATACCCGTCAATTGAATAAAATTTTGATGACGGCGTTGCGTGGTGCGCAACGGCAGCATCAACCTATCAGCGTTGTCTATATTGATGTCAATGACTTTAAGCTGATTAATGATACAGAAGGGCATCAACGCGGTGATGAAGTGTTGCAATCCATAGGTTATGCCATCAGCGGCTGTGCCAGATTGGATGATTATTGTTTTCGTTATGGTGGTGATGAGTTTTTTGTCATTCTCAACAACTGCACAGCGCAACAAGCACGCGATATTTATGTTGTCGCACTGGAAAAGAAAATGCAGGAGATTGGTATTTCGCTCAGTATCGGTATCGCAGAAACAGGTCCTTCGTACTTTATTGATGAAATGTTGCTGGTCAGGCAGGCTGATGAAAATATGTATCTCTGCAAGCAGGCACACAGAGCGAAAAAAGCCGCCGAGATGGATGTATCTTTATAGTCAAGCGCGGAAATACTCTACAAGGCGCAGTCAGCAAATAGTCATGCACTAGAATGCGGTGCGTGGAAACGAGTTGGTCGCATTTTATTCATTTACTTATTGAAGGAAAATATGAAAACGGTTTTTGTTGTTGCCAGAATGTAACAGTCAGGTATAAATGCCGCATTACGCTGTAGCGTCTCTACAGGTCGTGGCGCAAAAATTAACAATATAACAATCAATGGGTTATAATCAAAATCGTTGCTAAGTTATTGATTGTTATTGAACAAATATAATTCTTATAAAAACTAATAAGGCATTGATTCAAAAAGCCTTTATATTAAACAACACCATTCAGGCACAGAACATGGTACAAAAAATCGCAAAAAAAATCGTTTCTTACAAAGTGCTAGGCAATGAACTTCCGCCAGACATTACGCACGTTGAAGAACCTAGAATTGATGTAGAAAGTATGCACGAGAACGTGACTCGCCCTGAAATTTTAATGGGCGCAACGTATAAAATTAAAACGCCGCAATCGGAACACGCGCTGTATATCACGATTAACGACATGATTTTAAACGCAGGCACGGAATATGAAGAACGCCACCCTTATGAGGTGTTTGTTAATTCTAAAAACATGGAACATTTTCAATGGGTGCTGGCATTGACGCGGGTTATTTCGGCTGTGTTTCGTAAAGGCGGGGATGTGTGTTTTTTGGTGGAGGAGTTGAAAGCGGTATTTGATCCACAAGGCGGTTATTTTAAAAAAGGCGGGGTGTTTATGCCGTCGTTGGTGGCTGAAATCGGTTATGCGATTGAAGCGCATTTAAAAGAAATCGGCATGATTAAGCCCGTTGAAATGGACAATCATCAAAAGCAATTTTTAGCGGCGAAGCGTAAAGAATTTGAAGCCTTGCACAGCGATACCTCCAGTTTGGATGAAGCAGGGAATTTTCCTGCTAAGGCGTTGTTATGCGGTAAGTGCCAGACAAAAGCGTTGGTACTGATGGATGGTTGTATGACGTGTTTGAATTGTGGCGATAGTAAATGTTCGTAACGGGCAACTAACTATTGTCCACGAAAGACACGAAAAGCACGAAAAAGAGTAAACAAATAATGAGGTAGCCGTTGGTAGTCAGCCAAGTCTGTATTTATTAACTGCTTGAGTCGCCCATCATTCGCAGTCCAAGGCATGATTTGGAATCCGAATGACAGAGGTTGATTTTTTTCGTGTCTTTTGTGCTTTTCGTGGACGATGGCTTTTTCATGCGTCAATTAAGGATAAATCACTTTAGGCTGAAAATTTGCCGCAGGGTATTTAGGATCAAATTCGTCAACCACTGGCTGGGCAGGTGCTTTGGCAACAGTGGTGCTGTCGGCAGAATAAATCACTATCGGCTGGAAATTGGCAGCGGGATATTTAGCATCGACTTCATTTGCGGCAGGTGCTGCGGCTTGCGGTGCGACACTTTTATCAAGATAAATAACCTGAGGTTGAAAATCAGCGGCAGGGTATTGGCTGTCTGCTGATGCAGCGAATGAAGAGAGTGCCAACACAGTAACAGCTAAGCCTAAAAGCATGGTTTTTTTCATGGTGTGTATCCTATAGGTGTGAAGTAAGTGCGGTAAAAAATATCCCTACACAAGGTAAGATTCCTTTTGAGTATCGAATATTTTGGCACATTTCGCAACCGCTTTTATGCTTACAATAACTGTTTTATGTCAGGATGGTTATTGATTAGCTGTTGGCGAAACTGTTCAATCGCCGCTTCATCATGACGTTGCGTTCTTGCAATGGGGACGACAATATCACTGATTACCCTCATCGGTGCAGCCGCTAAAAAAATCAACCTGTCCGCCAGCGCAATGGCTTCGCGTAAATCATGGGTGACAAACAGCACGGTGTGCGGGCGTTGTTGCCACAGTTGCAATAATAGGCTTCTTACATCTCGCGCCGTCGGCGGGTCTAGCGACACAAACGGTTCATCCATCAGCAATAAATCTGGATTGACGGCAAAGGCACGAATGATAGCCACACGGCGATTCATCCCCACCGACAAGCGTTCTGGGTATTCATGTTGCACTTGCGTGAGCTGCATTATGTCTAATAACGGATTAATCAACTCAGGCGATTGGTGCGGCTCTAATACCAGTTCGATATTTTCCCGCACGGTGCGCCACGGTAATAAACGCGGATTTTGGAAAATGTAGCCGATTTTAGGTGCGCTATGTTGCTGTCCTACTTGAATTTCACCGTCATACTGATTATCTAAACCCGACAGGCAATTTAATAACGTGGTTTTGCCGCACCCCGATGAACCCACCAGACACACAAATTCATTCGCCCGTAGCGACAAATGAAAATCGGCAATAGTCGGTTGTGCCGCACCTGCATAGGTTTTATTGGCTATAGTAATGTGTACATCAGTCATCGCCGCCACCGTAAGGCTTGTTTATCCAAAGGTTTTAAAATCAGCAATTCTATCAACTGAATCACCGCCACAAAGGCAATGGTGTACGCCAAAATACTGGCAACATCGAACATCTGAAAAAATAAATGCAGTTGATAACCCATGCCGTTACTGCGTCCCAACAATTCCACCACCAAAATAATTTTCCAAATCAACGCCAATCCTGAACGGGTCGCGCCCATGAGAAACGGTTGTAATTGCGGCAAAATAACGTGCCGCAGGGTTTTAGTTTTGCTGAAATGATAACAGCGCGCCATATCCATTAAATCAGTATCCAGTGCGCGTGTACCTTCACGAATCGTCACTATCACATTGGGCAATTTATTGATGACCACTGCGAGAATGGCGGCAGATTCCACCAAGCCAAACCAGACGTAACACAGGATAATTGTTACCAACGCGGGGACATTGAGAAAAATCACCAGCCAATGATCAAAAAACGCATTCAGGGCTTTGTTGCGTCCCAGCACGATACCGATAGCGCAACCCAACAGCATAGAAATAGAAAAACTGACCACCAAACGCATTAAGGTCATGCCCAAGTGATATGGCAATTGCCCTGAAACAACCGCTTGCCAGAAAACAATGGCGACCGTATAAGGCGCAGGCAACGTGTTGTTACTGTGCAGAGTGCTTGCTGCGCCTTGCCATACAGCTAGAAATACCAGCAATGACAGGCTGGGCAGGTATTTGTTGAATTGCATTATTAACCTTGGTTTTGCATAAGTCGGTAGACGCAATACGAAAAGGTCAGGTTACAAAGGCTAACCCGACCTATATGATTTAGATGTTTGTTTTTGTTGGGGTATGAGCCAGTGAAATGAATATTAATTTCTTTCCAGCGGGAAGTTCATCAATTTGCAGCATTTTTCGATATTCATGAATGGAAAGATTCATTGAGTGCATAGCTCCATATTCCAAGCTATAGCCTTTTAGCCGCTCTAAGTCTTCATACGCACCATCAACTAAATCAAAAAAACTATTTGTATTATTAGTGATTGGTTTTTTAATTTCGGGTGATGAATTAGAAGAGATATTGCTAAAAAAACCACTAGAAGCAAATATATTAGAAAAACCATCATCTGAATACGATGACTGACTTGACGACTGGTTATTACTGGAAAAACCTTTTTTCCTTAATAGCTCAAGCACATTATTTAATGTGTTTCCAGAATCAAATCTTTCTATCCAAACTCCTATCCGTTCGATAGGCATAGATTCCAACATACTTTTATCTAATAGCGTTTTATAAGGTTCATTATTTCTAGAATTTATGCTGATATTTACTAATTGATATAATAAGTTAAAAAGTTTTTTCTGGTCTTTTAGTAGTTTTATACTAACCGCATAAGTATCTCCCGCTTCTGCATTAATACTGGCATTGACAGAGCAAGCGATACAGGTCTGACGAAAACGAAATAACGCTTGGATTACTGAATCATCAATTTCAAAATCAGATGAATCACTGCGTTTTTGTCTCATCCACTCAATCGCCTTATTCATTTCTATTTCTGTGTGCAGTAATAGCTTTTCTACTACACCACTTGATTTTGACAAAGCCTGCTCTATTCTCATTATCCGTTGATTACTTTCAGGCTCTAAAAATTGGCAACTCCACGCTAAACTTACCGCACTATTTAACTCACCCGCTAATTCAACTTCCTGATATTTTTTTAAATACTCTAAAGCTTGAAAAGTATTGGCAAAACCAATATCAACCGACCACTGAACTTTATCTATTTTATGTTCTATTTCATCCAATTTTTCAATAATAATATTTAATTTTTGGTCAATTTTATTGAGTTTTGATAATGTTTGCATACCAAATGCAATGGTTGCTCCAAGATTTAAAATACTTGCCGCCGCGCCTGTTAGTTTTAGTATTTCACCCATCTTTGAAGGTAAGCCCATAGACAGTTCTTCTGGTGATGAAGGAGATAATCCACCTTCTTTTAGCCACATCTTTACCTGTTCATCGTTACCTTGAATGACTCCGCCTACTCTTTTATATTCACCAGTGGCTAATTTTGCGGTTACTTCGGTTGGAATATCGAATACTACTGTTGTTTCCATACGCTTATCTCAAAAGGTTAAATTGCCTGATTCCCAAAAACTAGAGCGTGGGAATCAGTGATCGTTGTATTGCAATATTTATTGACCAGACCAAAACGTACCCGCTTGTAGCGTGTCAGATTTGCCTGTCAATTGGCTGTTACTGGCGGTTTTCAGTAGCGTGTAAATCCGTGCAGCGGCTTGTTGTTCTTTGTCGCCCCATTGTTCTACGCCGCCGTCACAATAGCGTTGGCGTAACAGGTTTTGTGTGGCGGCATCATCGGCTTTGGTTAAAGGAATGACTTTTTGCCACGCGCTATCATCAGTGCATAGTTGTTTTTTAGCAGCAGAACTGGCTTTGAAAAACGCATTCACTGACGCAGTATGACTTGCCGCCCAGCTTTGTTTGAATACATAACCTAAGCTAGGGACGTTTTCTTCAATGCCTAAGCCTTTTAAAATGCCTCTGCCGTCGATGATTTGACGGTAACCCGTCGCTTCTAAACGGGCGGCAAAATGCCAGTAGGTGAGGGCGGCATCAACGCGGTTTTGTTTGAGTTGTTCGCTGATTAAGGGCGGTGCGCCGAAGGTTTTTTCTACGGTTTTGTTTAAATCCAGCGAGTCTTTTTGTGCCAGAGCTTGCAGTAATAACCAGTTTTTATCCAGTTCGCCGCCTGCAATGCCTAGACGTTTACCGCTTAAATCGTTGACTGACTGAATCGGGCTGTTGGCGGGGACAACCAACGCACCAGCGGTGCTGGAATAGGGATAAAAGGTGAAATCTTCGCCCTGCGCTCTTAGACCCGATACCCATATCCAATCCGACACTATCATATCGACCGCGCCAGACTGTAACGCAATTTTGCCCGCTTCGGCGGTGGCGACAGGATGCACTTCGATTTTAAAATCAGCCGATTCAGCGGGGAGTGCCGATAATTCCCACTCGACGGTGCCGCCTGCTTGGATGCCGATACGAATGGTGGTTTTTTCGGCAGCAAAGCAGTTGCTGACGGTAACAAGGCAGAGCATGATAAAAAATGGATAAATTTTCATGGGCGTAACAGTGATGAGGTGGTTAAAGTGAGCGCATTATACCGAGTGATTTACAAGGGCAACGCAGAAAACGCATCCAGCGCATCCACAGCGGCGGCGGTGCGGCGTATCAGTTCTAAATTGTGTTCTAAATCCATCATGCCACCCACTGCCAGTGTGACAATCATCGCCTCGAACGCATAGGTTAAATGGGCGCGGTAACGGTGCATTAACAGGGATTCATCTATATCAACTACGCCTTTTGCAATCAGTATCTGACGGTAACTGGTCAGTAGTTCCAGCTCATGCCGTTGGCGCGTGTCGGAATTGATTGCGGTGGCTAAAAAGTATGCCACGTCACTGACTCCTTCACCCATGCGCACCAGTTGCCAGTCGAGAAACCCTGCGTGTGATTTATCGTTGTTCCAAAATAAATTACCCGAATGGCAATCATGATGAATCAGGGTTTGTGGCGCGGCGGCAAGAAATTTCATTACCTTACGGCGAGAGCGCGCATAACGTAACGCGGGTTTGTGTAATCGTGACGGAATCGCGGTGCCTGCTAATTGCAAGCCGCGTTGCATTAACGGGACTGCCAATGCCGAACCCAATGAATCTTCCAAGCGGCGTACTGAGCCTGATAACCAGCGATAATTAGGGTGATGTACGGTATTCCAGAAATGCCCATGAAAATGGGCAAGTTGTTCAATAATCAAGCGGGATTGTGAAATATTTAATGATTCATGCGGGCTGCTGGCTATGCCTTCAAATTCAGCAATATCCGCCAGTACCAAGGTTGACCCCCAGCCAAACCGACTTTGTGCCGCCAGACAAACAGGCTTAGTGACAGGCACAGTGTGTGCCAGTTCATTATAAAACCGTACTTCGGTATGCAGTAGCCGTGGTAAAGCGGTAATCATTCGCGCCCGCCATGCCAATGAGGGCAGTTTAACAAACCAGTTTTTAGGCACAGTTGCGCCATTATGATCGACCATAACACGCACTCGCGTGGTTGTTCCTACATCAACAGCTATTATATCGACGTTGTTCACCACCGTGTTGTTATCATGTCGGTTTACCACCCGCTGCGCCCAAGCGACGGTCAGCTCACTGGGTTTTCTAACTAGAATCGTCGGTTTCATGCTGCTCTCCCTTTCTTTTTTACAATTGCCAGTTAATAAGATAATACTTATGTTAATTTGTTCATTTTATCATAGCCTTATGTTGAAAGATGAATGACTCAGCAGATTTCAAAATAATAAAGAAAGGTTTACCTCGTCATGCGAGACAGTCATAATCTGGGTTGATTCAAGTTCCTTAATGCTTACTATAACGGAGAATAATGATGATTAATTTATGCGGTATTGCGGTTAGTAATTATTACAATAAAACCAAGCTGGTGTTGCTGGAAAAAGGCATTGCATTCACCGAAGAACAGGTTTTTCCCTCACAGGATGCAGCGGTGCTGAAACGCTCACCGCTGGGCAAAATTCCGTTTATTGAAACGGAGCAGGGTAATCTGTCAGAGTCCCAAGTCATCCTTGAATACTTGGAAGAAACCTATCCTGAAACGCCGCTGTATCCTGCCGATAGTTTTGAGCGGGCAAAATGTCGGGAACTGATTCAACATCTGGAACTGAACATCGAATTACACGCCCGCCGTTTATACAGAGAAGCGTTTTTTGGCGGTTCGGTGTCTGACGAAACCAAAAGTGAAGTCAAAGAATTATTAGAAAAAGGTTTGAAAGGCTTGGCGCGACTGGCAAAATTTTCGCCCTATATTGCAGGTGACACCTATACCGCCGCCGATTGCGTCGCGTGGCTGCATTTTTTTATGGTGAGTGCAACCAGTCAAAAAATCTATGGTACGGATGTAGTCGCCGCCCATTTTCCTGATATTGCCAGCTATATGCAGTTGATAGAAACCCGTCCTGCCGCGCAAAAAGTCGCCGCAGATCGTGCGGCGGCAATGGCGGCTTTTCTGAAATAATAAGCGGTTATGATGACGGATTCTTAATGTAAATCCGTCATCATCCATTCAACAATGACACTTTATTTTCAACAAACCCCAATTGGTAAATTAGGCATCGCTGAACGCGAGGGCAGCATTACCGATGTGTATTTTGCTGATGAGACTATCCCGCAAGGCTTTGTGATAGGCGAAACCGCACTCATCAACGAAGCCTTTACACAATTGAATGCCTATTTTGCAGGACGGCTGACAGAATTTTCCCTGCCGCTTGCACCGCGCGGTACGGCTTTTCAGCAGACTGTCTGGCGCGCCCTGTGTGCCGTACCTTATGCAGGCACTGCCAGTTATAAAGACATTGCCCTGACAATCGCTAATCCCAAAGCGGTACGCGCGGTCGGGCAAGCCAATAATAGAAACCCCATTCCCATTTTTATTCCCTGTCACCGTATCATCGGCAGTAACGGCAAGCTGGTCGGTTATAGCGGTGGTTTGGAGATTAAAGCATTTTTATTAGCATTGGAAAGACGAACGGTGTCTTAGTGTCGTCTTAAAGTGCTGCGTATAATCACGATAATTTCAACAACTCTTAGGTTTAACCATGACTACAACGGTACTTTCTCCTATTAACATCGGCTGCTATTCTTTGCCAAATCGAGTCGTTATGGCTCCTTTAACACGAATGCGTTGCCCTGACGGCATTGCCAACGCGCTCATGGCAACGTATTACACCCAACGCGCCAGTGCGGGTTTGATTATTTCCGAAGCCACACCGATTTCATCGCAAGGCATCGGTTATCCTGATATTCCCTGCATTTATACCGCTGAACAAGTTGACGGCTGGAAAAAAACCACCGCCGCCGTGCATGAGCATAACGGACACATTTTTTTACAACTATGGCACGTCGGACGTATTTCGCACCCTGATTATCATGACGGTGCCTTACCTGTCGCACCGTCTGCTATTGCGCCTAAAGGGGAAGTGCTGACGCGCCACGGCATGAAACCGTTTGTGACACCGCGCGATTTATCGGTTGCTGAAATTCAGGACATTGTTGAGCATTATCGTGTTGCGGCTGAAAACGCACTGGCGGCGGGTTTTGACGGCGTGGAAATACATGGAGCAAACGGCTATTTAATTGACCAATTTTTGCGTGATGGTTCGAATCAACGCACCGATGAATACGGCGGCAGTCTGGAAAATCGCACACGATTTTTATTGCAAATCACCGAAGCGGTGGTATCCGTGTGGGGTGCCGACCGTGTGGGTGTGCGTCTTGCGCCCAGCGGCACCTTTAATGATATGACGGATTCTGTGCCAGAAGCGTTATTTGTGTATGTGTTACAGCAGTTGAGCGGCTTTAAGTTAGCATACACTCATGTGGTAGATGCACTGGAAAGTGATATTCGACATGGTGCGAATGTGGTCGATTTGGCAGTATTACGCGCGGCTTATCAGGGTACGTTGATTGTCTGTGGTGGTTATGATTATGACCGTGCCAATGAAGCTATTGCTCAAGGTCTGGCGGATGCGGTGGCGTTCGGGCAGTTATATATTGCCAATCCAGATTTAGTGGAGCGTTTTGCGGCTAACGCGCCGTTAAATGAGCCAGATCCCAGCTCTTACTATGGTGGTGATGAGAAAGGTTATACCGATTATCCGACGTTGAAATAAGGCATTCAACAGCTAAAAGGTACTCTTATGAAACCGTTATCGCTATTACTGGTCGTGTTTTGTTGTTCTCTGATAGGTGCGTCTGTTGCCGATGCAACAAGTCAGCTAAAACGCGCCTCCGAAGCATTACACATTGTTCGTGCTGAATTCGGCTTGTTCAATGCGTCTGGTTTTGTACCGTCTAACACGGTTCCGCTGGTCGAAGGACAAACTTATGGCTGGCGTATCGTGCTGAAAACCAATAAAGCCAACGTGCGCTGGCGCGAGGAATTTACCTTGCCCGTCGCGCCTGCCACTTGGGGTGATGCTGAGACAAAGGGTCTTAATACCGTATCTAGCGATAAACGGGTTTCGGTGATGGAGCGCGAAGTGACACCTGTTGACGGTGTGATTGTTAATTCATGGGCGGTTGTCGCGGGTGATCCTGTCGGGCATCATGTGATGCGGGTGCTTATCGACAATCGCTATGAACACATTTTTCAATTTGATGTGCAGAACGCACCTGCACAACGCACAAAAAAAGCTCTCCAGTAACATTTTCTGAATTTATTATTGGGTATTTTTTATACCCAATCCATACCCATTAATACCCCATTCTAAATTATTGTCGCTGCTATTTTCTTGGGCGACAATAACCCCGCAAGGCAGTGCAATCAGTGAAGAAGAAAGTGGTTTTTACAGTGGCGCAGAAAAGCCAGAGGGTGAGTTGTTAAGAAAAAGATTCATTAAGCAGTCGAAACTGTCCTGACTATCAGTGATAATACGCGGCTGTTTAATGTTATGGATGTCATGCCCTCGTTATGAAGTTGGAAAAGATCAAGCTGTCGGGTTTTAAATCCTTTGTCGATCACACTGTTATTCCCATTACCAGCAATCTGACGGCTATTGTCGGGCCGAATGGCTGCGGTAAATCCAATATTATTGATGCGGTGCGTTGGGTGATGGGCGAAAGTTCAGCCAAACATTTGCGCGGCGGTAATATGGCAGATGTCATTTTTAACGGTTCATCAGGGCGTAAACCTGTCAGTACCGCCTCGGTTGAGCTGGTATTTAATAACTCCGAGGGTAAATTAGGCGGCGAATACGCGCAATATGACAGCATTGCCATTAAGCGGCAGGTCAGTCGTGACGGGTTGTCGCTGTATTGGCTGAACGGTTCACGGTGTCGGCGCAGGGATATTACCGATTTATTTTTAGGCACGGGTTTGGGGTCGCGCAGTTATGCGATTATCGAACAAGGCACGATTTCGCGCATGGTGGAATCCAAACCCGAAGAGTTGCGTGTACACATCGAAGAAGCGGCAGGTATTTCTAAATACAAAGAACGCCGCAATGAAACGGAAACCCGAATGCGCAACACCCGCGACAATCTGGAACGCTTGGATGATGTGCGTGACGAGGTGGATAAGCAAATCAGGCATTTGCAAAAACAAGCCGAAAAAGCGGAAAAATACACCGAACTTAAGCAACAGGAACGCCAGTTTAAAGTGGAATTGTTAGCGATGCGCTGGCAGCGTTATCAACAAACCGCCGCCCAATTGGACACGCAATTACAAGCCGTCGCTACCGAACACAATCGCTTATTTATCGAATTACGCGACGTTGACAGTCGTCTGGAACAGCAACGTGCCGATTATAAAACGCAGCAACAGCAAGTCAACCAAGTGCAGGGCGATTATTATCAGGTCGCCGCAGACGTGGCGCGTTTTGAGCAAACCATTAAACACGAACAACGCACTCATGAAGACACAGTGCTGGAAATCGGGCGTTCACAGCAACAAGCAGATGGTGCGTTGAGCGAGTTGGACACCGACAGACAGGCATTGGAAGACATCAAACAGCAGTTGGACGAAGCCGAACAAAGCTGGATAGTGGTGCAGGAACGGCAAGTTGTCGTGGAGCAGTTGCAACAGGACGGGCAACAGCAACGCCACGCATGGCAAATGCAATGGAATGACTATCAGGCGAAAACTGCCGCTTATAAAGAACAAGCCGAAGTGCAGCGCGTTAAAATTGTGCAACTGGAACAGCAACAGCGGCAGTTGCAAAGCCGTGTCGATAAGTTGATTGCTGAACGTGAAGAACTATCGGCAACGGAATTAGCCGATGATATTGAATCTTTGGCTGCCAGTATGGAACTGATTGAAATCCAGCGTGATGATTTACAGGCTGAGCTGGAACAGTTACAGCTCCAAATTACTGAGCAACGCCAACAGATTAAACAACTGCATCATGAACTGCACAGCGACCGTTCGTTGCAACAACAGCTGAGCGGCAAAATTACCGCCTTGGAATTATTGCAGCAACACGCAATGGGCAAAGACAATAAAAATCTCAGTGCGTGGCTGGAGCAGAGCAAGGTAGCGACGGAACAAGGACGGTTGGCTGAATACCTGACCGTGGAAACAGGCTGGGAAACCGCAGTGGAAACGGTGTTAAGCAGTTATTTAGAAGCGGTGTGCGTGGAGCATATCGACGCATTGTTTCCCTATTTACCGACGCTAACCGATCAATCAGTCACCTTGTTTGCCACTCAAGTCGTCAATGACTGCCAATCCGCTAAAGAACAGGCTGTCATTACACACACCTCGTTATTAACCAAAGTGAATGCACCGTGGGATTTAAGGGGCTTATTATCGACGGTGTATTGCGCCGAAGATAACGACACCGCGCAACGGTTAGCCGCTGATTTACAGGCGCATGAATCAATTATTACGCCAGATGGTTTATGGCTGGGTGCGGGTTGGTTGAAAATTCAGCGCAGTAAAGACCATAAAACAGGCGTGTTGCAGCGCGAAAAAGAATTACGCGCGTTAAAACAACAGCTGGAACAGTTGCAAGAGAAAATCGGCGAATCCGAAGAGCGGTTATCCGCTACCGAAGCCCAGTTAAAAGCCGCCGAACTGAAACGTGAATCGGTGGCGCGAGCAGACAGCAATCTGGGCATGGAGTTATCACAGAAAAATTCAGAACGCAGTGCGCAGTCTGCCCGCTTGGAACAACAGCATCGCCGTTTGCAACAAATCAGCAACGAACAGACCGATATTGCTGGTGAGCTTGCGGAATCGGTTGAAATCATGACCGAAGCACGGCAGTTGCAAGCCGAAGCCGAAGAGATGATGGCGGAGCAGGAAAGTACGCGCGAGCAGTTGGATGCGTTAAGCCACAGCTTGCAAACCGCGCAACATCAGGCGGAACAAACCATTAATGAAGTCAGGCAACAGGCGTTTGCACTCAGGGCAAAAATTGATTCGCTACGCTCGTCGGAAAATCTAACAGGCAGGCAAATAGAGCGACTGCAACTACAATATGAGCAAGCCGTGGCGCGTATTGCGGTGCTGGAAAGCAAACAGCAGCAAACGGGTACAATGCTGAATGAAGAAAAGGTATTGCTTGCGGAAAAAATAGTAGAAAAAACGCAACTGGAACAGCAATTAAAAATCGCTCGGCAACAGCAAGATGCGCTGGAAGCCAGTATTACTGAGTTAAGCAAGCAACACACTCGCAATCAAAGATTGCTGGACATTGAAAAAGACACGCTCGATAAGCTGCGCTTAGCCAGTCAGGAAAGCAAAGTGCGCGGACAAACGCTCAACGAACAGCTGAAAGAAGTTGATGCCGATGCTGAACAGATATTAAAAAATCTGCCTGAACACGCACAAGATGACCTATGGAAGCAAAAATTGGATGACACTTCCGCGCAAATTGAACGCTTGGGTACGATTAATTTAACCGCAATTGAAGAATATAAAGCCCAGTCTGAACGCTTGGATTTTTTAAATGCCCAGCACGCAGATTTAATTGAAGCCTTACAGACTTTAGAACTGGCAATCAGTAAAATTGATAAAGAAAGTCGGTTACGTTTTAAAGAAACATTCGATAAAATAAACAGCGGCTTACAAGAAAAATTTCCAAAATTATTTGGTGGCGGCGAGGCGTATTTAGAATTAACCGAACAGGATTTATTGGAATCAGGGGTTAATATTATCGCCAGACCACCCGGCAAAAAAAACAGCACGATTCATTTATTATCAGGCGGTGAAAAAGCCTTAACAGCAGTGGCATTGGTATTCTCAATTTTTGAACTCAATCCCGCGCCGTTCTGTTTGCTGGATGAAGTAGACGCGCCACTGGATGATGCCAATGTCGGGCGGTTTTCAAAAATGGTTGAAGAAATGTCGGCAACTGTGCAGTTTTTATATATTTCACATAATAAGGTTACAATGGAAATCTCAAAGCAATTAGCAGGTGTCACCATGAAAGAGCCAGGCGTATCCCGAATGGTCGCGGTTGATATTGAAGCAGCAGTCACAATGGCGGAAATCTGATGGACAAAGAAGTATTAAGAATCGTAATTATCGCCACAGGGCTGATTATCGTCATTATCATGTTGACGTGGGGTTATTTAAAAGACCGCCAGTCACAACGGGAAATGGATTTGGAAGATGGGACAGAGCCTCAGCCTCAATCTGTGCGTAATGAACCATTACCTATCAGTGATGATGAATATATTGAGCCGTTAGGGCCTGCAATTATTAACTCATCCGAGAGTTATTATTCCAGCGATGAAGATGACGAGAATGAGGAAGAGGATTTCTCACCTGCGCCGCCACGCATTGCAACACCTGCGATTATTCAATTCTGTCTGGTTGCCAGAGCCGAAGAAGGTTTTAACGGACTGGATTTAATTCGTGCCTTTAGAATCGCAGGACTCAAATACGGCAGTTTAAAAATATTTGAACGTCTGGATGCCAATCAACTGGTCGATTTCGGTGTCGCCTGCATGGTCGAACCGGGTACATTCCCCAGCGGTCATTTAGACACCTTTTACTGTCCAGGTATCGTGTTTTTCATGCAGCCCGACGCGCTGGATGACGCACTCGCCGTATTTGATGATTATGTGGAAACCATCCGTATGTTAGCAGTCGAATTAGAAGGCGATATTTGGGATCATCAACGCAAACCATTGACTGAAGCCACTGTACAGGCTATTCGGCAGAGTTTGTAGTTTTGTCCACGAAAAACACGAAAGGCACGAAAATTATTAACATATCACCATAGAGACGTTGTAGCGTTTCTATGGTGTCATGTATGCAACTCCTGATTAATATCGTTATTCTTACGCACCCACGCTTATTTTTTTGTGTTTTTCGTGCTTTTCGTGGACAGTTTATAACCACCTTGGAGGAATTTTGAGCTTAAACTATGAACAACTGGTTGAGCGTATCAACCTATGGAATCACGCCTATTACGTCCTTGATAATCCACTGGTCAGCGATGCAGAATACGACCAAGCCTTTCGCGAATTACTGGCACTGGAAGCTGAAAACCCTGAATTAGTCACCCCCGAATCCCCCTCGCAACGTATCGGCGCAGCCCCGATTGCGGAGTTTAAAAAAGTAGAGCATGGCGTAAAAATGCTCTCCTTGGCCAATGCGTTTTCCTTGCAGGAAACCGTCGATTTTTTTGATAAAGCGGCTAAAGAACTGGATGTAAGTCCCGAATCACTGGCGATATTCAGCGAACCGAAACTGGATGGTTTAGCTATCACCATCCATTACCAGCACGGCGTATTCAGCTATGCCGCCACGCGCGGTGACGGGCAGGTCGGTGAAGATGTCACCCACAACATCAAAACCATCAAATCCGTACCATTAAAACTCGACACCGATACGCCGCCTGAAAAATTGGAAGTGCGCGGTGAAGTGTTTATGCCCAAAGCCGCGTTTGAAAAATTAAACCGTTTGGCGGGCGAGCAAAATACCAAAGTGTTTGTCAATCCCAGAAACGCCGCTGCGGGTACGGTGCGGCAAATGAATCCCAAAATTGCCGCCGCGCGGGATTTACAGTTTATTCCTTACGGCATCGGCGAATATCAGGGTGAACATGAATTCAGCCGCCATTCAGACATTATCGACTATCTGGTATCGCTGGGTTTTAGACGTAACCCGCATTGTTATGCGTTTTCGGGTAGTTTCGCTGCATTTACCGACAATTACCAACAGATGGAGCAGTTGCGCGACAGCTTGCCGATGGAAATTGACGGCATTGTCTATAAAATTGACGATTTAGCCATTCAAACGGCGTTAGGCTTTATTGCCCGTTCGCCCAAATGGGCGGTAGCGCGAAAATTCCCCGCCCAACAAGTGACCACGCAATTAATCGGCGTGGATTTTCAGGTCGGGCGTACAGGGGTTTTAACGCCTGTCGCACGTTTAGAACCCGTATTTGTCGGCGGTGTCACGGTCAGCAATGCCACGTTACACAACATGGATGAAATTGAACGTTTAGGCTTGTGTATCGGTGACAGCGTAGAAATTCAACGGGCAGGGGATGTGATACCTAAAGTGGTGAAAGTGGTTGAGCAAGGCGAAGACAGGCAGCCGATTACCATGCCAGCGTGTTGTCCTGTGTGTGCTTCGCCTGTGGCAAGAACCGACGGACAGGCGGCGTTTCGTTGTACGGGTGGCTTAATCTGTGCGGCGCAAAGTGCCGAGCGTATCGAACATTACGCCTCGCGCAAGTGCATGAATATCGTCAACCTCGGCACGAAACTGATTGAATTGCTGTACAGCAAAGGCATCATCAAAACCATCGCCGATATTTATAAAATCAAGCTGGAAGATATTGCCACTTTGGAAGGGCAGGGCGAAAAAAGTGCGCAAAATGTACTGGATTCGATTGAAGCCGCCAAAACCACCAAGCTGAGTACCTTTTTAGCCGCGTTGGGTATTCCCGAAGTCGGTGAAGGTGGCTCTAAAAATGTCGCCAAGTATTTTAAATCCTTGCCTGCGATTCAGGCTGCCAGTGTTGAAGACTTGCTGCAAGTACCCGATGTCGGGCCCGTGACCGCGAACAGTATCGTGGATTTTTTTCAGGATGCCCGAAATCAAGCCATTGTTGCCGATATTATTAATGCAGGCGTGAACTGGGAAGATGAACCGCATGAACCCGCACAGGCGCAACCCTTGGCAGGTCAGACGTGGGTATTAACAGGTACGATGGCAATGCCGCGCCATGAAGCTAAAGCGTTACTGGAAAGTTTGGGGGCGAAAGTGGCAGGGTCGGTCTCTAAAAAAACCGATTGCGTGGTCGCAGGTTTTGATGCAGGTTCTAAATTGACCAAAGCCGAAGAGTTGGGCGTTAGGGTAATGAATGAAGCTGAATTTTTAGCGGCGTGTGCGGATATGGGGTCTGAAAAGTAGCTCATTCGGTAAATGAGCTACTTTTTGTGTCGGTTTGCTGGGTTTTATTCAGCGGGTGTTGCATGATGCTGAGTGTGTTCAGGTATGACAGCATTGTTGTGTTCTTTCATCTGGGCATCAAACCATTCATGCAGGGCTTGTGCATACTGTGGGTATTCCGTTGAATAATGAATTTCCGCGCCATTGGGCAAGGCTTTATATTTGAATTTTATATCGTAAGGCTGTGCCATTTTTAACCGTGCCAAGCCCGGCATATTGGCACCATGTAGTTGTTCAGTGATAGAAAAATCGCCTGTGCTGAAATCATTGCTCAGTTTGAGCAGATACGCTTGAACCAATTTGATTTGCTCAGTATTGTCGGCAGAGTTGACGATAACGTGTTGCACACCGCCATGCACTGTTTTGGTAAACATTTGCTTGGTTTGATCTGCGGCGTAAGGGATGACTTGCTGAGTGTGTTGTTGAACTGCTTTTATTTGTTCAGAGCCGAGCTGTTCCGCAGCCAGTGCAGCGGTAGCAAAAAGCACCAGTCCGATTGAGAGTAGGGTGGCGTGTTTCATTATCGTTACCTCGTTCACTGTAGATGAAAAAAACAGCTCGTTGATGTTAATAATCAACGAGCTATCCTAGCGAACATTTTAATGAAACGGGATAAGACGGATGCTTGGCAGGTTGAGCAACCTGACCAAGCTGAGATAGTGTTATTTTAACTTTTCTTCCAGTTCCAATTGGCTTAAATGCCGTACCGTTTCGCCTTTAATCATGAAAATCAAATGTTCGCAGATATAACAAGCATGGTCGCCGATGCGTTCCACTGCTCGTACCGCCCATAGGACATTTAACGTACGCGTAATGTTCCGCGGGTCTTCCATCATGTGGGTAATGAGTTGACGAATGATGCTGTCGTATTCTCTATCCACATTCTCATCACGTCCTGTAATGAGGGTAATGTCATCAATACACATTCTGGCAAACGCATCCAGCGCACCGTGGAGCATTTCTTTGACCAGATCGCTCATGTGTTGCAATTCATGATACTGGTCTTTTTTGGTTTCAGAGTCTGATAATTGCAGTGCTATTTTGGCAATACGTTCCGCTAAATCACCGATGATTTCCAGTTCATTAATGACTTTGATAACCGTCAATAATAAGCGAAGATCAAACGCTGTGGGTTGACGCAAGGCTAAAATTTGGGTGCATTCTGTATCAATTTCTATTTCCAGCGCGTCAACCTGATTATCCTGTTTAATGACCAATTCCGCCATTTCCATATCGCCGGTGGTAAAAGCCTGTATTGCCAGTTCTATTTGCTGTTCAACCAAGCCGCCCATTGTTAATACTTTATTGCGTATATCTTCCAATTCTTTGTTGAATTGTTCTGAGATATGATGTCCTATTTTGCTGTTATCCACTGTTTGCCCCTTTAACCGTAGCGACCTGTAATATAATCTTCTGTTTGTTTTTTGGTAGGATTGGTGAACAACTCACTGGTTGTGCCAATCTCAATGAGTTCACCCATATACATAAACGCAGTGTAATCAGATACCCGCGCTGCTTGCTGCATATTGTGAGTAACGATGACTATCGTGTATTTCTCTTTCAGCTCATTAATCAATTCTTCAATTTTTAACGTTGAAATAGGATCTAAAGCGGAAGCGGGTTCATCCAGTAATAATACTTCGGGTTCGATAGCAATGGCGCGGGCGATGACTAAACGTTGTTGTTGACCGCCCGATAAGCCTAAGGCGTTATCTTGTAAACGGTCTTTCACTTCGTCCCATAATGCCGCACCGCGTAACGAATTCTCGACGGTTTCTTCCAAGATACGTTTGTCATTGATGCCTTGAATACGCAGTCCGTAAGTGACATTTTCAAAAATAGACTTGGGGAATGGATTCGGCTTTTGGAATACCATGCCGACCCGTCTGCGTAATTCTGCAACTTTAACGGATTTGTCGTAGATGTTTTCGTCGTCCAGTAAAATTTTACCGTCGATGGTGACATGATCGACTAAATCATTCATGCGATTAATACAACGCAACAGTGTGGATTTGCCACAGCCGCTGGGTCCTATGTAGGCGGTGACTTTTTTACGGTACATTTCCATGCTGACATTATGCAATGCCTGTTTTTTGCCGTAAAAAAGATTTAAGTTCTGGACTTTGATACAGGGTTCATTAGGTGCTTGCGATTGCCCTTGTTCGCGTAGAACAGAACTCATATCAATGGAATGTGAACGGGTTTGTTGTGCTGTCATGTTTTTACCTTCTAGTGCTCTAATGCGCGGTATTTTTCGCGTAGACGATTTCTAATAATAATCGCTGATAAGTTCAGTACAACAATCACTATAACCAATAATAATGCTGTGGCATAAACCAGTGGTCTGGCGGCTTCAACATTGGGGCTTTGAAAACCTACGTCATAAATGTGAAAACCTAAGTGCATGAATTTTCTGTCTAAATGCAAAAAGGGGAAGTTGCCATCTAACGGTAAGGTGGGAGCCAGTTTAACAACGCCCACCAGCATCAGCGGTGCCACTTCACCCGCCGCGCGTGCAACCGCTAAAATCAAGCCTGTCATCATCGCAGGACTTGCCATCGGTAATACCGTGCGCCACAGGGTTTCCGCTTTGGTTGCTCCTAATGCCAGACTGCCCTCGCGTATGGCTTTGGGAATACGCGCCAAACCTTCTTCAGTAGAGACAATCACCACGGGCAAGGTTAATAATGCCAAGGTGATAGATGCCCATAATAACCCCGGTGTGCCGTAAACAGGAGCGGGCGACGACTCAGGGAAAAATAACGCATCAATGTTACCACCTAAAATGTAAACAAAGAATCCCAAACCGAATACCCCGTAAACAATAGAGGGTACACCTGCTAAATTGTTGACTGCGATTCTGATTAATTGGGTGGTGAAACTCTGTTTGGCATATTCACGCAAGTACACCGCTGCAATCACGCCAAACGGAGTCACGATAATCGCCATGATGATAACCATCATTACCGTACCGAAAATAGCAGGGAAAATGCCGCCTTCAGTATTGGCTTCGCGTGGTTCGTCAGTTAAAAATTCAACTGCTTTGTGAAAGAAAAAACCGAGTTTACCAAAGATGTTCATAGTATTAGGTTGGTAAACCTTAACCACTTTAGCCAGCTGAATGGTAACGTTTGTACCCGATTCGGTGGTCGCAACCAAGCTATCACGTCTGATTTCTTTATATAAGGCGGCAAGTTCAGCTTGATGACTTTGATATTGTGCGTCGTAGTCGGCTTTGTCGGCGGCGAACTGTTTTTCTGCTTCGCTATCCCACTTGTTTTCTAATTGCAATTTCTTCTGCTTCAAACGCAAGCGTTCCAAGCCGTAGTTGATTGCGCCGATTTCCTTTTTTTCCAACTGGTTTATTTTCTTAAAAACGACTAACGCGGCACTGATTCTGTTTTGCAGTTCAGGCATCGCCTGCTCACCTGTTGCAACGGTTTTACCATTTTCTTTGACTTCGAGCAGTTGACCATAAAAATTGCCCCATTCGCGACGTTCTATCACGATTAACGCTTCAGGATCGCTCTGTTCTTTGACTTTGCGCTCTTCTATCCAGCGAAAGTCTGCACCTGTTATATCGCGATTACCTGTTTTTATCAGATACTGTACCAGTGTATCTTCGTTGTCAGTCATTTTATGCCCTGCGGATTTTGCCATGATGGCGGGCGTAATGCTGGTATCGACTTTTTCACCAATGATGGTGCGCAGCGGTTTGTCTTCTTCTGCGTAACTGAATTGGGTTATCGGAGCGGGCCAAAAATTGCCCATCCCGCGTACCAACACCAAAGTCAGTACCGCAATAACCATAATAAGACAGGTACTGACAGCCGCTGCATTAAGCCATATCCAAGGGGATCCACTTTTAAACCATAATTTCATCATAATGAACTGTATTTTTCGCGTAGGCGTTGGCGAATGATTTCCGCTAACGTGTTAAAAATAAAGGTGAATATAAACAATACCAAGGCGGCTAAAAACAATACCCGATAATGTGTACTATCGACTTGTGATTCAGGCATTTCCACGGCAATGTTGGCAGCGAGAGTACGCAAGCCCTGAAAAACACTTATATCCATGACAGGAGTATTACCTGTTGCCATTAATACAATCATGGTTTCACCAACGGCTCTGCCTAAACCAATCATTACCGCTGAGAAGATACCGGGGCTGGCGGTTAATAACACCACCCGTATCATTGTCTGCCAAGTGGTTGCACCTAAGGCTAACGAACCAACGGTTAAATGTTTAGGCACACTGAAAATAGCATCTTCGGCAATGGAGAAAATAGTGGGAATAACCGCAAAACCCATCGCGATACCGACTACCAGCGAGTTACGCTGATCGTAACCGATGCCCCATTCATTTTTGAACCAGTCGCGCAAGGTTTCACCCAGCAAGGCGGTTTCCAGCGGTACGCTGATAGCAAAAGCAAACCAGCCGGTGAGCAGAATCACGGGAATCAGTATCGCGCCTTCCCAGCCTTCGGAAATGTGTTCCAAAATACGCTTGGGCAAGTTGTGCCACGCAAACGCAAACGCCATAACCCCGACGGGTAACAGCATAAACATCAGGAAAAAACCCGCTAAATGTTCTTCCAAGGCGGGTGCGAGCCAAAGACCTGCAAGAAAACCCAAAATAACGGTCGGTAACGCACCCATTAATTCAATCGTTGGTTTGACGTATAGACGCATCATGGGAGTCATGAAATACGCGCTGTAAATCGCACCCATCAGTGACAGCGGTACGGCAACTAACATGGCATAAAATGCCGCTTTTAAGGTACCGAATACCAACGGTGTTAAGCTGTATTTCGGTTCAAAATCGCTGTTAGAGGCGGATGACTGCCAAATATAATCAGGTTTTGGATAGCCTTCATACCAGACTTCTTGCCACAATGATTTAATGGATACTTCGGGATGTTTGTTATCTATTGTCCACGCATAGATATTGTTGTCGCTGGCTTCCACTAATAGCGAGTTGGCTCTGGGTGATAACGCAGCCGCAAGAGGCAGGGTTTTTGTCACCTGTTCTTTCAGCACTTCGCGTTCAGAAGTCGTATGGTAAATACCCATCATGCCGTCTGTATCAATGGCGGCAAAACCTTTGCGGCGCGGTTCTGGATTAATCGCGGCAATGGCTTTGTCAGAGACTTTAAAAGAGCGCAGTTTCTGCATAGCAGGGCGTTTTAATTCGTCTCTTATCATTGTCCACTGCGAGACTAAACCCGTTGAATCACCGATGAGTAATGAGCTGTCACCGTTTAAGAACGTGCTGACGGTGATTTTTGCACCTTCGGCAACGACATTCAGATTTTGTCTGATAACAGGTGCAGCTTTATCACTAATATCAAAGAAACTTAAGTGACCGTCTTTGCCCACCAGATATAAATTGCGTTCTTCTTTGTCAATGTAAATATCAGCAACATTAGCCGCAGTGGTCTCTAAAACGGTCTCAGTACGGTTTAAAGTGACTTCGTCCGTCATCATGTTTTGATTTTTTTCGATTTGCAGCAAACGGACTTTATCAGCGGTTTTAGCCACAATAGTGCTTGATTTATCACCGATTTTAACGGCGATTTTTTCTAATGCCGCGCCTTTATCATCAATAACAATAGCTGCTTCACCTAATGGGTATTTTAAAGACGGTGTAATTAAGCGTTTGTTATTGGGGTAAGTGATTTTATATTGATGTTTAACAACGACTGCCTGACCATTGGATAAGCCATAAATAACGGCACCTTCGCTGATAGGACTGCCTTGAGCAAAACTGACAATGTGGCTGCCCGCAGGTATTTTAATCGCTTCATTGGCAATGAGTTTGCCTGTTGCCACTTCAAAAAATACCGCCTGCCCACTGTCTGTGAATCGGACAGCGACTTCATTTTGTTCTTCTACATCCAGTAATACTGTTTTTCCTGAGGTTTGTTCGGGGACGGCATAATGATTGGTTGCTTCTGCGGTGGCGGGTTTAAAGAGTGGAATGACCACATAAAGCAGATAAAAAAAGATAAGCACCAGTGCGACGATAACACTGAGACCACCTGCTATCACGCCGAAACGTGCTAATGAATCCTTAGCAAGTCGCCAGCGTTGGTAGTAATTAGTAGCGGATTTTTCCATAACTTGAGAGAGGTTTGTTAAAGGAGTGAGTTTAAGGTGTAGGAGAATTATAGGAATACAATGTGACAGTAATATATCAAAAAACCAAAAAAAACGGCTGAGATTCGTTCAAACAAATCCCAGCCGTCATTTTTTATGCACCCAGAGGGTGATTTTTCAAACGCTTACTTCAATGAAGACAGCGTTTTTTCAACTATTTTAGCAGGCAGTGGAATGTAGCCGTCTTTGATAACCACTTGCTGACCTGTTTTTGACAATACCATTTTAATAAACTCATAATCCAGCGGAGCTAATGGAGTATTGGGTTTTTTGTTGACATAAACATACAAATAACGAGTCAGCGGGTATTTGCCGCTCAGTGCGTTTTCAGGGGTTGCTTCAACAAATGCTTCGCCTGCTTTTTTAGCTAAAGGTACCATTTTGACACCTGAAGTGGTGTACCCCATACCTGAATAACCAACGCCATTGACTGATGAAGTGACTGATTGTACAACGGATGCAGAACCTGGTTGCTCGTTTACGTTGCTTTTGAAATCGCCTTTACATAACGCGTTTTCTTTAAAAAAGCCGTAAGTACCTGATACTGAGTTACGACCGTATAATTGAATGCTTTTTGAAGCCCAAGCAGCAACACCTGCATCACCCCAGTTTTCAATGTCAGCACTATGACCGCATTTACGAGTTGATGAGAAAATAGCATCAACTTGTGGGATTGTTAAGCCTTTGATGGGGTTGTCTTTGTTGACCATAACAGCCAATGCGTCAATGGCAACTGGAATTGCAGTCGGTTTGTAACCGTATTTGTCTTCAAACGCAGCTAATTCGTCGTCTTTCATTTCACGACTCATAGGACCTAAGTTTGCAGTACCTTCAGTCAAGGCAGGCGGCGCAGTAGAAGAACCCGCTGCTTGAATTTGAATATTAACGTTAGGATATTCACGGTTAAACTCTTCTGCCCACATGGTCATTAAGTTTGCCAGAGTATCAGAACCAACACTGGATAAATTACCGGAAATGCCACTGGCTTTTTCGTAAGCAGGAACCCCTGCGTCAACTGTTTGTACTGCGGCTGCGCCTGCTGTACTGCTGATTAAAGCAGCAACAGTAAAACCTAATGCGGCAGCTAGTGATTTTGTTTTAAAAGATAGTTTCATTAATCAATTCTCAATGTGTGATAGAAAATATTCAGGTGGTAACAATGCCAAGCATATTAATTTTATATGACAAAATGATGACAGCATAATATTTATCATTAGATACTGGAAGCGTTCTATAGCGTTTGTGATGTGATGTTGTGAGTCGGTCAGTATAGAAATATACGGTATTTATTAGCATGGCAATCTTAAGTTAAACGATAATAGTGACAGTGGTTTTACCTTAACTAGAGCAAGTAGTGAAAAAAATAATTACATTCATCATCCTGTTGTCGGTTGACAGTTTACTGTCGGTAGTGATTGCTGAGCCGTCAGTGACTTCCGCAATGGCTTGGGTGGAAAAATTAAAAGGCAATTCAACAGCCAAGCCCCTTGAAAAAGTCACTTTACAACTAAAATGGCTGCATCAGTTTCAATTTGCAGGTTATTACGCCGCGCAGGAGCTGGGTTATTACCGTGATGCGGGTTTTGATGTCACCCTTGTTGAAGGCAAGCCAGATCAGAATTTAATCGACAAAGTGCTGACAGGTGAAACTGAATTCGGTGTCGGTACCAGCGATTTATTATTGCAACGAGCGAAGCAGCAAAAAGTCGTGGTGCTGGCGGTCATTTTTCAACATTCACCTATCACATTGATGTATAAAAAAGGTGGAAAAATCGGCAGTATTCACGATATTGCCGGTAAAAAAGTCGCGCTGGATTTTGCTTTTGAAGGCGAAATAGAAGGTTTTTTGCGTAATGAACGTATTGATACCAATACGTTCACTAAAACAACACTGACCGATAATGTCAACGCGCTCATTAAAAACGACATTGATATGATGGCGGTGTATTCGACTGATGAGCCGTTTTATTTACAGGAAAAAAATATTCCTTACGGATTGTTTTCACCGCGTGAAGGCGGGATTGATTTTTACGGTGATAATTTATTCACCACGGAAAGGTATCTTAAAAAACATCCAAAACAAGTACAAGCCTTTGTTGATGCCAGTATTAAAGGTTGGTTGTATGCAATGGATCATCCCGACGAAATAATCAATCTGATTTTAAGCAAATACTCACAGCGTTATACGCGCGAACATTTGCTGTTTCAGCACCAGCAAATGTTACCGCTGATACAGCCGAAATTAGTTGAAATGGGTTATATGCACGAAGGACGCTGGCGGCATATTGCCAATACTTACAGTGAGTTGGGGTTATTACCCGCTAATTTTCCGTTAAAAGGTTTTATGTATGAAAAAAATCCACACCCCAATTTAATTATTTTTTACGGCGGCATCGCCGCATTAAGCAGTGCATTATTATTATTTTGGGGTTTGAGCGTACAAAGAGCGCGGTTGAATAAACGTTTAAGAGTCGAAATTACGTTGGAAATTGAGAAAAATCGGCAACAAGAGCAACAATTTATTCAGCAGTTGGAGCAGACTAATAAGCTGTTGGAAGAGCAGGTTGCATTAAGAACGGCCAGTTTACATACTACCTTGGAAAAATTACAAACCTTGCTGAATAATTCGGGTGAAGGGTTTTTAGCGTTTAATGCCCTGATGATTATTGATGAGGGGTATAGCGAAGAATGCACTCATATATTTGCGGACAATATTGTCGGTAAGGCGATTAATTTACTGCTGTTTCCAGACCAGCCCATCCAGCAAGCGAATTTTGAAAAGAATATGCGGTGGATTTTGCAAACGACGGATACCTTTAAACAAAATATATTGCTGTCTTTGTTGCCTGCCGAATTTAAATTACAGCAAAAAATCATCGCCGCCTCTTATAAGCCGCTGTCCAATCACACCATGATGATGAAAATGGTCGATATTACCGAGGCAGAGGCATTGAAACAGCAATTAATAGATGAGAAAAAACGCTTGCTGTTTATTGTCGAGGTGGTTTCAGATCCGAAAGAATTTTTTGATGTACAACAGGATTATCAAGCCTTTCTTGACGGCGGTTATTCAGCAATCGTCCAGCAATCGGACAGTATGATGGATAAAATTGACCAGTTGTATCGCAAAGTTCATACCTTTAAAGGTATATTTTTACAAAAAGCTTTATTGCACAGTCCTAGCGTTTTGCATCAGTTAGAAGCCGATTTATCGCGCTTGAGGACGCAAGGACTGTGTTCTGCAAGTGAATTGACGCAATTATTGCTGACTCATGATTTAGCGGCGCATTTTCAACACGATTTACAGTATTTACACGCGGCGTTAGGAGAGTATTATTTTGATCAACAGGGGCATATTAAAATCTCGGAACACGCTTTAAAAGAGAGTATTGCCTTTGCCAAGCAGTTAATTGCTCAGTTACCGTTAGCATCTGATGATATTGCAGAGCTGATTGATAAAATGCAACGCTTGCGTTTTGTGGATTTTAAATCGCTCTTAGTCAGTTATCCCAAAACAGTACAAGCATTAGCGAGCGGATTACATAAGCGTGTTGCTGAATTTACCATTGAAGGCGACAGTATATTGGTTGATCCTGATTATTTTTACGGTTTCAGTAAAGCCTTGATTCATCTGTTCCGCAACAGCGTCGATCATGGTATTGAAACACCCGAAGAACGCGAAGCCGCAGGTAAGGCCGCATTTGGCAGGATAAGTTGTCGCGTCACCCAGAAACAGCATAATATCATTGTCACTATCGCCGATGATGGTACGGGTATCGACACCGATCAACTCAAACAAATGTGTCTGGAATCGGGGCGGTATACGCAAGCGCAGCTGGATAGTTTTTCAGAGCAACAGGCATTAATGCTGATGTTTGATCAAGGCTTATCAACGGCTCGTGACGTGTCGCTCATTTCAGGGCAGGGTGTCGGTTTAGCCGCCGTGTATGCGGAATTAGCAAAAATACAGGGTAGTGTTATAGTGGACAATTTTTTCGGGCTGGGTATTTGTTTTACGTTCACCCTTCCTATTAATGATTCACTTTTAATTGAAGAGCATTAAGACATGGCAGACGCGCAATTTAATTTTCCTGATTTAATAGATAAATTATCCAGTCGCATGGTGGTTTTTTTAAACACTGAATTGGCGATTGAAACGGTTGAGTCCGTGTTGGCATCTAATACCTTGAAAAAAATGCAGTTGAATTATTTGACCTCGCTGATTAGTCTGGAAGGCAGCGTTAAAATGTTCGTCGCCTTAAGTTATGATGAAAGCCTGTTTAATGAAGTATTTGCGCGTTATACCGCTGAATTAGCGTTAGATGACGATGAACAGGAAGAAGCGATAATTGATAGTGCTGGCGATATTGTGAATATTCTCGTTGGTAATACCTTGGCGGATATTAATGACAACAATAAAAAAATTACCATGTCACCACCCATTGTTATTACAGCGGCTAAACAAATAGGGTGTCAGCGACATTCTTTGGTGTATCGAACGCATTTAACAACGCAATACGGCGTAGTCGATGTTTATTTGATTGACTGTCTGATACAAGATGGATCGTAGGAGCAATACATGAACAACTTACGCTTTATGGTGGTTGATGATTCCTCCATTACTATCAAGAAAATAACGCAATTTCTGGAACAAATAGGGCATTCAGTCATCTGTTCCTGTAAAACAGGCGCGGACGCATTGGCTTATTATCAGCAATATCAACCTGATATGGTGACGATGGATATTACCATGCCCGATATGGACGGTATAATCGCCACGCAGCAAATTCTGAGTATTTTCCCCAAGGCATTAATTATTATGGTGACTGCGCATGGTCAGGAACAAATGGTTATAGAGTCGATTGAGGCAGGCGCGAAAGGTTATATTTTAAAGCCCATTAAAGCCGATAAACTGGCAGATATGATTACTCAGGTTTATGAAAAGTATAAATCATGATGATAGAAAATCACCTCTTTGAAGCCTTGTTTGAAATGATCCCATTCGGGGTTTATGTGGTTGATATTGAAACCTATCAGATGGTATTTGCTAATCGAAGTTATAGAGAAGCGCATGGTGATTGGGATAATAAAGCTTGTCATGATGTTATTTATAAAGAAGAGTCTCCCTGTTATCACTGCAAAATCAAACAATTAATTGACGAACACGGTAAACCGAATAATAAAACCCTGATTTTTGAACGTTTCAATGAATATAATGAACACTGGTATCAGCATCATGAAAAAACCTTATGCTGGCCTGATGGACGCGTCGTTAAATATACCATTGAGGTTGATATTAGTGCTTCAAAAGTGATGCAGAATCAATTAGCCGAAGCGCACGCGTTATTAGCACTCAAAAATAAAGAACTCATGGAAATAAACAGACATGATGAACTCACCAAAGTATTTAATCGCAGTCATCTGAATCATGTATTGGCTGAGCAGATTTATAATATGGAGCGTTATCAGAGCTTATTCAGTGTGGTGTTAATTGATATTGATGATTTTAAAAAAATCAATGATACACACGGGCATTTGGTGGGTGATGCGGTATTAATAGAGATGACGCAGTTAATCAGCGGTAATATTCGCCAGTTCGATTGTTTCGGTCGCTGGGGCGGTGAAGAGTTTATGATTATTACGCCTCATGTAAAAAGCATGGATGACACGAAATTTTTCGTTGAAAAATTATGCACTATGATTGCCAATCATGATTTTGCAACGGTCGGGCATTGCAGTTGCAGTCTGGGTGTGACGCATTGCACACCCGACGATAGCATGATAAGCGTGGTTAAAAATGCGGATGACGCGCTGTACTTTGCCAAGGCACACGGCAAAAATCAGGTGGTTGTGTATGATGAATTAAACAAAAACCAGCCCGATAGTTATCGGGATAGTTTTTAAATGGAGTTCATTATAGTCGTGTTATTTATAGCGAAATATGATTATGCTCTTCTTGTAATAATTGAGTAAAAGCGTCGGCTGATATAGGCTCGCTTTTAAGATAACCTTGATAAGTATCACATTTTTTGTCTCGTAAAAACGCCAATTGCGCCGCTGTTTCTACGCCTTCCGCTAGGACTTCGAAGCCTAAATTATGCCCCATTGCAATAATGGTCGCCGCAATGTCTTTATCATTGTTTTCATTGGGAATGCCATTAATAAAGCTCTGGTCGATTTTCAATACATTCAATGGAATGTGTTTAAGGTAGGTCAGAGAAGAATAGCCGGCACCAAAATCATCAATGGCAAGACGAACACCCAATGTGTGCAGTTTATTTAAGATGTCAATAGCCCCATTTTCATTTATCAGCAGTTTATCCGGGGTTTGATTATGTTGGCATTCCATCAAACCTTTTTCCGTTATTTCCAATTCCAAGTATTGTGCTGGAAAGCCTGTTTCATCCAGTACCCGAGCCACTAAATCAACGATGTTAATGTGACGGAACTGTTTGGATGATACATTGACTGCCAAAATTAAGGGCGGTAATCCTGCATCCAGCCATTGTCGCCCTTGTTGACAGGTTACGCGTAATACCCATTCGCCAATGTCAACAATCATATTGCTTTCTTCAGCGAGGGGAATAAATTCACCGGGTAATGCCAGACCTTTAATGGGGTCTAGCCAGCGTACCAGAGCTTCAGCACCTGTAATGCGTCCTGTGCCAATGTTGGTTTGTGCCTGAAAGAAGACGCGAAATTCATGTTCTTCAATGGCTTTTTGCAGCTGCGATTCCAAGGCAATACGTTCTCGAACGGCATTAGTCAGGTCTTCAGAAAAATACGCATAACAGCCGCGTCCCTGACCTTTCGATTGATACAGTGCAGCATCTGCATTATCCATCAGGGTTTGTGCGTTGTTGCCGTGTTGCGGATACAGACCGATACCGATACTGGTGCCAATGCGCACATTGTCATTTTGAGTTAATTTAAAGGGTCTGGCCAAGTCGGCAATGATGACTTGGGCAATGCGAGCCGCATCTTCTGATTGACTGATGTTTTCCAGTAATACGACAAATTCATCGCCACCTAAACGCGCCACCATATCCATATCACGCAATTTTGATTTGATACGTTGTGCCACTTGTTGTAATAATTCATCGCCTGCAAGGTGTCCCCAGCTGTCGTTGACATTTTTGAAATGATCCAGATCCATCATCAGTAATGCCAGTTGTTTGCCTTCACGTCGTTCTATATCAATACTGTGTTTTAACTGTTCAAATAACAAGCGGCGGTTGGCAAGTCCGGTGAGCGGGTCATAAAAAGCCAGTTGTTTGATTTGTTCTTCGCTGGCTTTACGCTCAGAAATATCGGTATAGGAGCTGACATAATGGGTCACCTTGTTATTGCGACCTTTAACAGCGGTAATAGTTATCCACGCAGGATAAACTTCATTGTTTTTACGGCGTTCCCATATTTCACCTGACCACGAATCGGTCTCTTTAATACTGTGCCAGATTTGATTGTAAAAACTGTCATCATGATAATTTGAACGCAGACTTTGCGGCGACCTGCCGATAATTTCTTCCGCTTCGTAGCCTGTGATGTGAGTAAACGCTTTATTAACGCGCAAAATAATAAAGTCGGTGTTGGTAATCATCATGCCTTCTTGTGATTCAAAGGCAATGGCGGCAATACTCAGTTCGGCTTCTGCCTGCATACGGGTAGTAATATCTTGTACTGTGCCGATAATAATCGGTACGTTGGAATCGTCAATAGTGTCTATTTCCTGATGCACAAAAATAGGGTCGGCTTCGATGACTTGCAGACGAAAATCTGTTTGTTGTTCTGTTTTACCTTGAGAAATTTCAGTAAAGAATGCAGTCACAAAATCGCGGTCTTCGGGGTGAACCAGTTGAAAAAAATAATCCAGCGTATGTTCAAATTTTTCCAGTTTAACGCCGCATAAGTTTGCCAAATGGGCAGAAATTTCAAAGTGATTATTGTGTGTGTTCCACGTCCAATAGCCTAAGCGTGCTATGCGCTGCGCGGCTGTCAGTTGAATTTTGCTTTTTCTCAGTTCGGCAGTATTACGACCTGCTCTTAAAATAAAATGTAAGCGACGAATGATAATAGGGTAGTTAAGCGGCTTGATAATGAAATCAGTCGCGCCTGCTTCAAATGCGCGATTGATAGAGACTATATCGCCCAAGCCTGTGGACATAATAATAGGTACATCGGTCATGCCTGAGATGGCTCGTAATAATACACAGGTTTCAAAGCCATCCATCTCATCATCCATAATGGCATCCAGCAGCACCACATCAGGTAATTGTTGTTTCACTTTTTCCAGAGCCTGAAGACCATTGATGGCTTCATCAACAATAAAACCCGCAGCTTGCAGTGCTTCTCGACTGACTAAGCGAAAACTTAATTCATCGTCAACCAGCAAAATGCGTTGCTGATGTAAAAAGGGGGTGTTTTGAATAAGCTGTGTAGAGGGGGGCGTGGTTATTTCTTCACTTAATGCGTTTAAAACGGCGGGTAACTCATTGGTTATTGTGGTTAATAACACGCTAATACCTTGTAATTGATCTGCTTTCGCCAGTGTTTCAATAGCCGCAGTATAACCTGCTATGCTGCGCACCCCTAACATACCGCAAGCCGATTTAAAACTGTGAGCAATTTTGCATAAGGAGCCTGCATCCTGATTCGCCAAGGCACTGCTCATGTTACGGATAGTATTTTCAGTGCTGTCAATAAACAAGGCTATTGTTTTATTCAATACGCTTTCACCTGTTGCTGTCGTTAAAGGGCGTAAATTATCAAGTGCTTCAGCATTTAAAATTGGAGGCGATATTTTCTCTGGTGGTATTTCTGTCGTATTGTGTACGGGTGATAGGGTGTTGTTTTCTTGAGTAAACAGCCATCTTTCCAGTATTTCTTGCAGTTGTCTCTGATTAAAAGGCTTGCTGAGGTAATCATTCATACCTGTACTCAAGCATTGTTCGACGATGCCTTTTTGTACGTCTGCGGTTAAAGCGATAATCGGGATAGGGTTGGTTGTACCCGATTGCTGTTCTAATTGCCGAATAGCGGCGGTACTTTGAAAGCCATCCATGTCAGGCATATGACAATCCATTAGAATTAAATCGTAATGGTCTTGCTCAAATGCCAGCACTGCTTCATGCCCGTTATGGGCAACCTGCACCTGACAACCGATGGCGCGCAGCATACCCAGACAGACTTCTTGATTAATAGGGTTGTCTTCGGCTATCAATATGTTGGCGGTTAAGGTAATGTGTTTTTTTACGGTTGATTGCGACATGGTATTTTGCTGACTTTGTTCGATGTGTAATAATTTCAGTAAACAATTTAACAGCTGTTTCTGTAGGATGGGTTTGTTTAAAAAATAATCAATTCCGTAGATATAATTTTTTTCAGTTTTTAACATCATGCTGTCCGAGCTTAACAGCACGATGGATAACGGAGAAATCAGCGGCTCTGCTTTAATCGCCAGTGCCAGTTCCGGTCCTTCCATGCGCGGCATGTGCCAATCTAACAGCACAATTTGATAAGGATTATTCTGTCGCGAGGCATCGAGCAATTCACTTAATGCCTGTTCGCCATTGTCCACGCACTGACAGCGCACTCCCCAGTAAGATAATTGCCCGCAAAGCACTCCCCGATGAGTCGCATTGTCATCAACGACAAGTACGGCTGAATCTTGTACTCTATGATAGTCTAATGTTTCTTGTATCGTTTGTGGATTTTTATCTAAAGTGAGGCAAAAATGGAAACAAGAACCTTTGCCGATTGTACTGCTCAAGTTCAGCTGTCCGCCCATCATTTCTACCAATTGTTTAGAAATGGTCAATCCTAAACCCGTGCCGCCGAAACGACGTGTGGTGGTGTTGTCTACCTGAGTAAAGCTGTCAAAAATAAATTGTTGTTGTGCATCGGCAATACCAGAGCCGGTATCTATGATTTCAAACAATAATTTTTGCTGATGATCGGTGCCGTCCAACAGTGTGACTTTTAGCTGCACTTCACCCTGTTCGGTAAATTTAATCGCATTACTTAATAAATTAATTAATATTTGCCGTAATCTTTCCCCGTCACTGCGTACGATGCCGTTTAATTCATTGGGTAAGTCTAAAATTAATTCCAGTCCTTTATTGTGGGCTTGAATGGAGAGCATTTCCGCCGTTTCTTCCAGTAGATAACGCAAATCAACATCTTTATAAACCAGCTGAAATTTACCTGCCTCAATTTTAGAAAAATCCAAAATATTATTAATAATACCCAGTAATGTTTCCGCAGAACGAAATACGGTTTCTGCTAAACGTATTTGAGATTTCTCGAGTTTAGTATTCAGTAATAATTCGGTCATCCCGAGTACGCCATTCATCGGGGTACGAATTTCATGACTCATGGTGGCAAGAAATTCTGATTTTGCTTTACTGGCGGCTTCCGCGCCTTCTTTGGCGATAATCGCGTCTTGAATAGCGGTTTCAAGGCTTTGGTTTTTTTCAGATAATTCTTTGGTACGGCTAACCACCTGTTGTTCTAAATGCGTTCTATATTCACCCAGCTGCTGATCGCGTTGCTGAATTTCGGTCAGCATGGTGTTATAAACCGTCGCCATTTCGCCAAATTCATCGGCGTTGATGCGGGTGATGTGGTGGGTAAAATTTTTCTCATGCGTCACCGTTTTCATCGCCTGCATGAGTTCTAATAGTGGCGCGAGAAAAACCTGCTGTAATTTGGTGGAAACAATAAGAATGGATAGCCCTGTAAAAACAACAATCAGACCAATGATTAAATAAAACCGATTGAGCAAAGTCTGCAAGCCGCTTTGGTCATCGGCTAAATGCAAAATACCTTGCAGTTCATTGTCCAATAGAATAGGTCGGAATAAATGCAGCACATTGTGTGTATCATAAATAATGGCTTGTTGATACAGCGGCGATGGCGCATTTTCAGCAGAGGTGGTGAATAATAGGCGCATTAATTGTGTGTACAGGGATTGAATCTGATTTTGTGCTTGCGGGTGGTTTTTAGACACCGTAATCAGTGTTTTAATGGTCTCGCTATCCCAGTTCATCGGTGATTTTTTCGATGATTGGTAAGCGGCAAACACATTACCCGTATTGTCGTACAAATGGGCAGCAATCAAGCTGGGCTGACTGCTCATGCCATTCAGCATTTCCTGACCTGTTTGAGTATCATGAAACGTTAATGAGGCAGAGCCATTCCACGCAATAATATCCGAGATTAAGACCAGTTGTTTTTCGGTTTCGCTTTTTTTGGTGAAGTATTCATTAATCACCACCGCCGCAGTTGCCAGCAGCAAAGCGAGCATGGCGGTTAACATCATGATTGAGATAAGTTTGATTCTTATCGGTGCGTTATTAAACCATTTCATAGTGATACTTTTAATTGCCGATAATTTTGGCGAGTTTTAATAATCGGGCGCTGATATTCAAATTGGATTCTCGCATGACAGGGATATTGACGTTCAGGGTGATTTTGCCATTGATATTTTCCAGCCCGACCATGCCGCCTTGGGCTGCAAAATCGTTGCTTTCGCCGATAGTCAGTATTGGATGGTTTTTTACTTCGACAAAGATTTGCAACAATACATTTTGTTTTAAATCACTGACATAAAGAACGTGACATTGTTCAAAATTACGCAGGCGTGATAAGTTGACAACCTGTAACGTTTTATTACCGACAGGTTTATGGTCAATACTGGCAAAGGATTGCTGTATTACGTTATCACCTATGACACAAAAATCAATAAAATCGCCCGTTTGCGAATCGGGCGGCCAAGTGGTGAAGCGTACAATATTGAGTGCCAAGGCTGCCAATACCGTTTGCTCTTCCAGTGTTTGTGCGGGTATCGGTGAGCGGGTGTTGAGTAATAATCCCAGTCCAAGTAACAGTGACAGGAAGTTTTTGACCTGTTTGTTCATCGGTCAATAAGTCCAGCTTATTTTTCCGTACAGTCCTCGGTCAATTGCAGTCGGGAAGGTTTGATTTTCGTTTACATATTCGAGATGTTGTTGTGCCAGTAAGTTTTGACCGACCAGCGATAGTTCAATACCGTGATAAGGTCGATAGGCCGCGCGCAAATCAAGAGTGACATAGGGTTTTATGATAGTGGTAGACAGTGAGCCTATCGCCTCATTGCTGTCCACATAACGAAACCAAAAGTCCAGATCAACGTCTTTGTGAGGCGACAACGCGCCGCGTACGGATACCCGTTGTTGGGGGCTGATAGCTGTTTGCGGACTGCTGCCAGCGACGTTATCAAATTCGGTATGCAGCCAACTGTAATTCATATCCCAACGCCACCAGTCGAGCATTTGCCATACGGTAGCAATTTCAATACCGTAGGTTTTACCCTTTAGGTTATTGGTAAACATAACGGGCTGAGTCAAGCCTGTACGGCTAAAAAAAGGATTTTGTTGAACGGAAAAACGTAAGTCATGGTAATCATTATAAAACCCTGTGACATCCAAAGAGGTCGATTTGGAAAAGGTGGTTCTATAACCCGCTTCATAACTGATGACTTGTTCAGATTGAAAATAAGGATTACCTTGAGAAACTACTGCTATAGGAAAACGGCTAGTAGGAATGACATTGGTCAGTGCGGTAAGGTCTTGTTCTGCGCGTGACGGTGTACGAACCGCTCTGGAAACACCTGCCCAGAGCCGATGCTGATTATGCGGCGCCCACATAATTCTGGCAGTGGGTTGTCCCTCAAAGCCGCTGTAATCGTTGTGTTCAAATTTAGAACCCACCGTCAGCCACAGTTTATTGTCTATCAGTGTCAGCTCATCTTGAATAAAGCCGCTGAACACTTGGTCATTCACCTTGGATGGACTCAAATTATAGGGCGTTGTGCCATTTTGTATCGGTTGTCCTTGAATATGGTCATGACCAAAACGATAGTCCAGACCCCAAACAATCTCATGCTTGTCCAATAGGGTGAAACGATGCTGAAAATCTAAATCCAGCGTATCGCGTTTTTCAAAGTAAGATGCTTCGTTACGGGTGTAGGTATCATAATAAAATTGCAATGAATAATCTGAGGTGGGTGAAAAAGTATGCTGCAATTTACCGAGCAGATTACCGCCATGCGCGTAATTACGGTCGTTTTCAGTGAATGTATAAGGCGGTGCAAGTTGTGGAAAAGAAGACAGTTGATTGAGAGTGGATTGATAAATATCCCCTTGCACATTCAGTGTATCCTGAGATGTTATCTGGGAATCGACACGAAAACCGCCTTGTATTTTGTCCCAGTTATCACCTGCTTTGCTGCCTGACAGCAAGGTGTTCTGCCCGCGAACATTGCCTTTAATGTATGCTCTGGCGGTGGTATCTTCACCGAATTTTGTGCCATAGCGAAATGAACCAAAGCCTTGTTCTTCAGTGCCGCCGCCTGCATTCAGGGAAATGCCTTGTGTCTGGGAGGAATGTTTGGTGATGATATTAATCACGCCATTTACCGCATTTGCGCCCCACAATGTCGCCCCCGGCCCCCGAATGACCTCGATGCGGTCAACATCTTCCATCATCACATCCTGATTTTCCCAGTACACCCCCGCGAAAGAGCGAGTATAGGCACTGCGACCATCAATTAAAACCAGTAATTTATTGGCGCGGCGACCGTTAAAGCCGCGAGAAGTAACCGCCCATTTATTGGCATCAATTTTAGCGACATCCAATCCGGGTGACAGCCGCAGGGCATCGGGAATGTTGGTAGCACCGGAGCGTTTGATGTCTTCATTGCTGATAACAAATACCGCTGCTGCGGCATCATTGAGCGATTGTACTTTTTTGGCGACCGACGTGACCTCAACATTGAGCAGGTCTTCTACACTTAAATCGGTTGCATCAATCGGTTTGTCGGCACTCATTGCGGCAGGACTTGCACATAATGCACTGAGCAATAAGTAATAATAAATAGTGTCTTTTTTAGTCATCATCTTAAATACTGATAGTGCGAGGCTTCGGTTAGTTTGCTTCAATTTGAAAAATTGAATGTTATTTTATTATTTTTGCGGTACTTGATGTAATGCCTGTGATAGTTGTTGGCTTAATTCGCTGAGTAACTTATTTAATGCCAACACGGCACTTTCATAACTGCCATCATGCAACGGTTGTTGGCTGTTGGTTTTTCCATCACTAATAATAGTGTGGTTTTTTTCACTCATAATTGCCCAGTTTGCTTCAAGCGTTGCCGATTTACCTAATCGGCTATCGAAGCGGCTGATGTCAATAATAACACGATAATCCATCTCGCCATACACGCTCCACGGATAGGTTCTCACGATGGCATTGCTGTGTTGAGCGGCGATATTTTTGCTTAATACGCTCAGCACATTGTCTTGCAGCGGCGTTGCCCATTGGTGAAATTCCGCCAGTTGTATGGCGTTGTTGTCACCGCGCGTCACAATTTGCTTGCGATCCACCAACGCGGGTAAGGATAACGGTCCGATGCCGATCAGCATTTTTTTTGCTGTTGTCGTACTGGTGACAGGCGGCGTACTTACCGCTTCCAGTTGATAGAAATGAGTGGCAGGCGTTGCACAACCTGTCAGCAGACTGCCAAGCACCAGCGCGATACACCCGTTTAAGTATTTATTACACATAATCACTACTCCTTTTCTTTGCCGCGAATGAGAGAATCAGGGTGTTGTTCCAGATAATCGGTCAGTTGTTTAACAGAGCTTGAAGTCTGAGTCAGTCCTTGCAGCAACTGGTGCAATTCATACTGCGTGGTTGAACCGGGTTCTAAGGTGCTTAATGCCTGATGTGCGGAATTCAGGGTTTTATCCGCAGTTTGCATGGCTTTGTCTGCATTGCCCAGTGTGCCTTTAATAGAAATTAAGGCTTTGTCCGCTTCTTTAGCGGTGACCTGTAAGGATTTCAAGGTTTTGTTCGCTTCTGTTACGGTTTCATCTAACGGCAGTTTGGAGACTTTATCCATGATTGCCTGAGCAGAATGGGTAATTTGATCCAGAGTGTTGGGCGTGGTCGGAAATTCAGGATAGCCCGTGTCATTCTGATGGGTAACGATTTTGCTTTTTGGAAATAAATCCAGAGCAACAAACAACTGCCCTGTGAGCAGGTTGCCTGTTTGTAACTGGGCGCGCAAGCCTTCATTAATCAGTCGCGTTATATTATCTTTAACGGTCAATTCGCCTTGTTTGTTGATGACTCTAATGCGGTCAGGTTCTACTTCAACGATAACGGGAATGCGTATATCGACGGTTTTTGCGTCTATTTCCAGATTAATATCGGTGACTTTACCAATCGGAATGCCGCGTAATAACACGGGTGCATCCACTGCCAAGCCGCGTACTGAACCACTGAAATACATCACGACTTTTTCGGTTTTGTGATAAACCACCTGAGTGGATTCATCATAATCATCAAATAATCGAAAAACGGTGTTTTCAGCAACAATATCTTCTGGTTTGTCATTGGTGGAGGTACGAAATGCAATACCGCCGCTCAATAACGCGACTAAAGGCCCTGTTCTGACTTTAAAGCCATCTGCACCTGCTGATAAATCAATGCCGCTGTCTATCCAGAAGCGGGTATCTTTGCGAATAAATTGATCGTAAGGGGCTTTAATGAAAATATTTAATTTAATATGTTCGGCATTGTCGGTTAATTCATAATTGAGTACCTTACCGACGATGATGCCATGAAAACTGATGGGCGTACCCGAACTCATCGAACCGATATTGGGCGTTTCCAGTATGAACTGTTTGCCCAGTTCATTGGTGGCTAATACAGGCGGTATGGCGAGTCCTGTAAAGTGATGTTCGTGCTTGCCTTGTTCGGGCTTAATGGCGATGTAAGCTCCCGACAATAGTGTGCCTAAACCCGATACGCCGCCTAAACCGATTTGTGGTTTCACCACCCAAAACTGGGTGTTATTGGTTAAGTAGCCATCCGTGTCTTTGTTCATTTGCGCGGTGACGGCAATGGTTTTTAAATCCTCGTTAATAGAAATAGCGGTGACTTTGCCGATTTCTACATCCAGATATTTAATCTTGGTTTTATCGACTTCCAGTCCATCCGCACTGGCAAAATTGATGGTAATGACAGGGCCTTTGTCGGACACCGATTTGTAAATCAGCCAGCTGCTCACTACTAAAGCACACAACGGCAGTAACCAGATTAACGGTAACTCACGCTTTTTATTGATGGTGACATCGGCGGTATCGTAAGGTGGGTCGATAAAATCATTCATAAGTTTTGTTGGTTATCCCAGAGTAAACGCGGATCGAAATGTTCGGCGGCAAACATCGTCAATATCACCACAGCAGCAAAAGCGGTTGCCGCAGGCCCTGCAATAATTTGAACGCCGCTGAAATTAACTAAATCGACCAGAATGGAAATCATAAAAATATCCAGCATCGACCATCGCCCGACAAAAGCAATGATACGATACATCGTTGTCCAGCGACGCGCATTCACCTGCCAGCGAAAATGCGCACACAGCAGTAGCAGGCTGATACCTATCAGTTTTGACGACGGCACCAGAATACTGGCTACCAATACCAGCATCCCGATAGGAATCATGCCGCTGTCTATTAATTCAACAATGCCGCCCGCAATGGTATTGGGTTCGCCTGCACCGAATTGATTGACAATCATAATCGGGAAAATATTGGCGGGAATATACAATAAAAAACTACTGAGCAATAACGCGGTGCTGCGTTGCAAACTGTGCGGATGTCGGGCGTGCAGATGACTGTCACAGCGTGGACAAGAAGACAGCCGCTCAGCTGTTTTTACCAAGTAACCACAGTCGTGGCAGCGGATAAAACCTTGGCTTAGGGCATTTGATTTAGCTCGCATTGTTTTTCCTGTTGCGCAATTGGGTGATGCGTTCCCAGAACAGCTCTTCATCCAGACCGCTGGTCAGCAGGGTGTTGATAATGATAAGCGCGACAAACGCATACAGACCCCAGCCGAATTTGAGTTGCGCAATCGACATGAGTTTGACGCACGCGACAATAATGCTCAGCATATAGACCTCCAGCATCACCCATTCATCCAGATGGTGCATCCAGCGCATCCAATGCACTAAATAACGATTAGCGCGATTAAAATAAAGATGTCCGCTAATGAGTAACGATAAACTGATATGCAGCAGTGGAAACAAAATGCTGGCTAAAAATACCACGACAGCAACGGCTTCCATGCCATCGTTAAATAACGCAAGTACGCCAGAGAACAGTATTCCCGTGTTGGCATTGCCCATCATGCTTATGCCTACCATAGGCAACAGATTCGCAGGGAAAAATAGAATGAATCCTGCAATGGATAACGCAAAAGTGCGCTCGATACTTTGTTTATGCGGGCGTAACAGCAGTAAGCCACAACGTGGGCAATGGGCTTTTTCGCCCACGTTGGGTAATGCAGGCTTGAGTAATAAATCACACTCAGGGCAGGCATGGTAATCAGGGGATCTGTTCATTACGTTAGTAACAAGAGACGAGGAATCAGCGGGTTACCATTTGGATTCGCCTGTTTCAGGGTCATACATTTCATGGGTGATTGTATGGCGATTGGCGGTTAATTCTTCAATGCTGGGGGAGTTGCTCATCGCGCGGGCAATCGCCAGTTTCATGCCTTCGTAATTGGTACGGTATAAATCTTTACGATCCAGTTCAGGATTTTCCGCGCATTCAGGGGCAATCCACAGCATGGCGATAATACATAAATCATTGGCTTGGTCAGCGGGAATTATGCCTTCAATGACACTGTCCAACACCGCATCAGCCACCGCAGACTGTACAGGACCTGCAAATAAATTGATATAAGCGGTTGATTTCATAGTGACTTTAGGCACAATCAACGTAGCGGGGCGTACTTGCTGGTTACAGGCACGAATGGCAAACATTCGTGTATGCCCTGCGGTTTGCCCCATTAAATTGGCAAACGCATGACCCGCAGGCCCTTTGACACTGCCGATCAGTATTTCGGGCATCGCATCGGTGCCTTGATCGTCGCTTGCAAATACCGTTGCTTCGCCTGTTCTAAACCAAATTGTGTCTGACATGAAAATACCTCAAAAGAATTATAATTATAAGCATTCTATGCTGAATAGGAAGAAACGGGCAACTTAAAAAGCAGGTGATTTGGGTTGTCATACAGGCATCCCGTGAACTGTAAAGCGTGTAATAAACGGTTGCTTAATCCTATTAAGTTCAGTGTATTGCATTTATATTAACGTTTAGTTTGTATTTATATAGAGGGTAAAATCATGCGTATTATGACCTTACTGTTATTGCTCGTTAGTGCAGCTTCCGTTCATGCGGAAGTTTATAAATGTTACACAGCATCAAAAAAAGTCAGCTATCAGCCGACACCGTGTACAGGGGGTTCAGAAAAACAGAATGTCATCGAGATAGAAAAACAAAGCCCGCAGCAAATAGAGGAGGCTCAACGTCAACTGAATGCAGTTGAAACGGAGCGAATGCAGCGAGATGAGGCGGCGCAATTACAACACGATAAAGAGCTGGAACAACAGAAACTCGATGCCGCTCAGCGTGAAGCGACAGCGGCAAGGCAGGAGGCAGCTGCGGCAAGACGAGATGCCGAGGCTGCAAGACAGTCTGCGGAACAGGCAAGACAATCCACCCAGTACCCTATGATTATTACTTATCCCAGATATAACAACTATGGCAGATATAACACTGATGGCAATCATCATGAGTATGACTATCGTAATAATCAAAGTCCTGTTGTTACCCCTGACAGCTCACCTTCCTCTGTTCCGAAGTCGATGTCGCCGTATTCGCGTTCTACCAAATAGCACTATACACGCTTGGCTGAATACGATAAAAAAGGGTAAACTGTCTTGTCAATCATTTACATTCTGTAGGATAAGCCATGCGTATGAATCAAACAGTTATTCTTTTATTAGCCGTTATTTTTTCATTGGCGGCACAGGCAGAATCATCATTTTCCCCAGAAACCACCGTTCGTAAGAGCGTAGATGCCGGTGGCAAAGTGGTGTATGGAAAATCAGGCTTCGCCCAAGCACCTGTCAGAAAGCCTAAGCAGGTAGAGGAAATCAAAGTCCCACCCAAAAGCACCGCACCCAAAGTGGAGGTTTACTATGCCAGCTGGGATCCTTACAGCAACAAAGCCATCGTATTTTTCCGCGATAATCATATCGTGGTGAATGCTTACGATATTGATTTGGATGCTGAGGCTGCCGCGCGTAAAAAGACCATAGATCCTAAATTTACAGGAATGCCATTAGTGGTTATTAATGGGGTGATTATTCGCGGTGTGGATGAAAAGAAATATCAGGAAGCGTTAGCACAGCCGCCTAAATAAACAGACTGTTGTGTTGCTTTACCGTTCGGGTAACGCAACACAACACAACATCGGATTAAACCACTCTGTCGTGCGGCTCTTTGCCTGCAAAAAATTCGCCTATATTGGCAAGCACTCGATTACCCATTGCCGTGCGGGTTTCATGACTGGCACTGCCTAAGTGCGGTAACAACGCCACATTATCAATGTTCAAAAATGCAGGATTAAGATGTGGTTCACCCTCATAAACATCCAGACCCGCACCTGCAATCCAGCCTTCTTTCAATGCTTTAATCAATGCGTCACTGTCCACCACATCCCCTCTGGCGGTATTAATTAAATGCGCGGTCGGACGCATTAATTTCAAGCGGGTTTCATTGATTAAATGCTTGGTCGCTTCACCACCCGGACAATGTAACGACACAAAGTCAGATTGTGCCAATAAATCTTCAATTGAAGCACAACGAACAGCTTGCAAGTCATCAACAATGTGCTGTTCAGGCGTAGAGCGCGGTACATAAAACAGAATGTTCATGCCGAAACCGTGATGGGCTTTTTTTGCCATTGCCTGCGCAATACGCCCGAAGCCAATCAAGCCCAGCGTTTTACCCGTGACTTTCTGTCCTAATAATTGCGTGGGAGTCCAGCCCGTCCATTGTCCCGCACGCACCATGCGCTCGGCTTCCGATGCACGGCGTGCGGACATTAGCAATAACAGCATGGCAATATCGGCGGTGCAATCGTCTAAAACGTGCGGGGTATTGGTGACGGTCAAGCCCTGTGCTTTGGCGGTTTGAATGTCGATGTTGTTATAACCAACACCGAATTGACCGATAATTCTGGCGCGTTTATTCGGGACATTCAGCACGTCGGCGGTGATTGGGTCGGTGACGGTGGTTAATACTGCGTCGGCGGTTTGCAGTGCGTGTTTGAGTTCATCGGCACTCATCGGTACATCGGATTCATTCAGTTGCACGTCGTAAAGTGTTTTTAACTGGGTTTCGACTTCGGCGGGCCAGCGACGTGTGACCACGACTTTGGGTTTATTCATGGCATACTCCTAAAATAGAAATAAAAAAGGAGTAAAAAAATCATGATTTTTTACTCCTTTGGATGCTCTCAATATAAACCTGCGAGGTTTTTAAAACCTCGCAGGTTTGTAATGAATTACTTCGCAGTAGAACGATAATACTCAATTGCCGCCGCAACACCGCTGCCTGCTTTAATATCAAAGCCGCAATCCAGCAACGCCATTTCCGTACCTGCAATCGCGCCCAGCATGGACACGTCATTCATGTCGCCGACATGACCGATACGGAAGGCTTTACCCATTAATTCAGATAAGCCGCCGCCTAACGAAATATTGTATTTAGCAAATGCAGTGCTGATAACGTCACGCGCATCTTTATCTTCAGGCACCATAACCGCTGTCACGGTATCAGAAGCAAAACCTTCTTGAGCGCAGGTTGTTAAACCCCATGCCGCAACCGCACGGCGTGTACCTTCGGCTAAACGGTGATGACGCGCATAGACGTTTTCCAGACCTTCTTCTAACAACATATCCAAGGCTTTACGCAGACCGTATAAAATTGGTAATGCGGGCGTGTACGGTGTGTAACCTGCGGCGTTGTTGGTGATTTGATCTCTTAAATCTAAAAAGCAACGCGGGTAAGTTGATGTTTCGACCGCTTTTAAGGCTTTCGCGCTGAATGCTAAAAACGCGCCGCCTGCGGGCATCATGAAGCCTTTTTGTGAACCGCTGATTGCACCGTCCACACCCCATTCGTCCATACGAAAATCAATACTGGCAATTGAGCTGACACCATCAACAAACAAAAATGCAGGGTGGTTTGACGCATCCATTGCTTTACGAACACCGGCAATATCAGAGGTTACGCCTGTTGCAGTTTCATTGTGCGTGGCTAATACGGCTTTGATTTCGTGGTTGGTGTCTTCTTTTAAACGCGCTTCCAGTTTGTCTAAGGGAATGCCTTTGCCCCATGTTTCCTGATGAATTTCCACATCAAAACCCAAGCGTTTGCCCATTTCTGCCCATAAATGGCTGAATTGACCAAAACGGTAAATCAACACTTTATCACCAGGATTTAACACGTTGGTTAAGGCGACTTCCCAGCCCGCTGTGCCTGTCGCAGGAAAAATAAACGCTTGTCCCGTTTCAGTTCTAAAGATTTTTTTCAAATCCTGTAATAACGGAGTCAATAATTTAGGGAATACGGGCGAACGATGATCTTCCATAGGAATGTGCATCGCATTTAAAATTTCGTTGGGTACGTTAGTAGGTCCTGGAATATAAAGGTGGTTACGACCAGCCATAGTAGTGTCTCTTAAGTAATGGTGAAAAAGCCCACAATAATGACATAGCGGTTAATAATCAGCAAGTTGGTTTTATTTATCCGGAATTTGGGTTCTAAACCAGTCATTTCTTTATAGTAATCCATACCAACGCTTATTCTAATGTTCAGATTTGACCCGTCACCGAAAAAAGCGCGGCATGATGTGCTTTTAAGTACATTTATACAGCCCCGTCCTAAGAATAATGCCGCTTGCGAAGCTCAAACCATTATTTTGATATACAATACCTGCGAACCATTCTATTCCCCTTAGCCTTATGTATTTTTGAGACTCACATCATGAATTCTGACGTGTTTTTGTCTGTACCTGATTTATTAAAAAAAGTGCCTTGCATTAAATATCTCAGCGTTTTATTGATCTCGTGTTTTTCGTCTGTAACATTGGCGGCAGAAGAGCCTGTAAAAGTCTTGAATTTAACCGAACATGGAGTGGGTTATGCGGCTTTGGTTATTTTTTCGATTGCGTATCTATTGGCAATGATTGAAGAGGTCACGGAATTAAAAAAATCTAAACCAATGGTGTTTGCCGCCAGTATTATCTGGATATTGATTGCCGCCGTTTATATTAATAATGGTATGAGCGAACAGGCGGGCAGTGTGTTTCGTTCTTCATTGGAAGCGTATGCTGAACTGTTTTTGTTCATCATGGTGTCGATGACGTATTTAAACGCTATGGAAGACCGAGGTGTGTTTGAAAACTTGCGTGTCTGGTTGCTCAGTAAGAATTTCAGTTATCGCAAATTGTTTTGGATTACGGGGTTTCAAGCGTTTTTCATTTCCTCAGCGTGTAATAACTTAACCACCGCGTTGTTAATGGGGTCAGTGATTATTGCAATGGGAAAAAATAATCCAAAATTTGTGACGTTGTCCTGTATTAACGTGGTGGTTGCGTCAAATGCAGGCGGTTCATTCAGTCCTTTTGGTGATATTACAACGTTGCTGGTTTGGCAAAAAGGTGTCGTTCCGTTTGGTGATTTCTTTGTGTTATTACTGCCCGCTATTGTTAATTTTGTGATACCTGCCGCCATCATGAACTTCTTTATTTCTAAAGAAAGCCCTGAAGCGGTCATGGAAGCACAAGAGATGAAGCGCGGCGGCTGGGTTATCATCGGTTTATTTGCGTTAACAATTATTACCTCCGCCTGTTTTGAAAACTTCCTGAAACTACCTCCCGCAGCAGGCATGATGCTGGGTTTAACGTACCTGTCTTTTTTTAGTTATTACTTACAAAAAACCACCTCACCCACACAGATTTTTGCGCCCGTGAAAGTGGATTACTTTGCGCCGATGAAATACATGGGTAATCCAAAAGCAGCGTTGGAGCAGCAGAATAAAGAAATAGACCAATCATTTGATGTGTTTCACAAAGTAGCCAATTTGGAATGGGATACGTTACTGTTTTTTTACGGTGTCATGGTGTGTGTGGGCGGGTTGAGTTTTATCGGTTATTTAGAGCTGACTTCCCATTATTTATACGGCCCCACTGTTGATCCGACCATTGCCAATATTGCCGTTGGTATTGCCTCTGCCTTTGTCGATAACGGTACTATCATGTTGGCGGTTTTAACTATGATGCCGGATATTTCTCAAGGTCAGTGGTTATTGGTCACTTTAACAGCGGGTGTCGGCGGCAGTTTGTTAGCTGTCGGTTCCGCAGCAGGTGTCGGTTTAATGGGACAGGCAAAAGGCGTTTATACCTTTACCAGTCATTTAAAATGGACTCCTGTGATTGCACTAGGGTATTTCGGCAGTATCGGTGTTCACTTTCTTATTAATAGTCGTTTTTTTTAGCACTAGACCTGCACGTAGTCATTATTACCGATTTTTAACTTTTTATGGAGATACCGGTGACGGCGATCACACCTTTTTCACCTGTTGGCATCATCGTCTTAAGCGTGTTTATTATTGGCTTGTTGATGATTATTTTTGAAGTCCAGTTAGCAATGGACAAATTCAAGCCTGCATTGATGATGATGACAACGGTTGCCATTATCGGCATTTATTATTGGTTCAGTAGTGATGATCCCGAACGCTTCAAGCCGTTAATGGCGATGCAGGCGGCAACTAAAGAATCGTTATTCGGCTTAATCGCTTTTATGGCATTCATGTGGATGATCGTTGAAATTCTCAATGAGCGCAATGTATTCAACGCAATGAACCAAGCCTTAATCAATAGGGGATTAGGTGGTCGAGGTTTATTTTGGGTCATGGGTGCATTGAGTGCGATGTTAAGCCCTTTTATCAGCAGTTTAACCACGACCATGATATTCGGTAAGGCAATCAGCAATGTGTCAGCTGATTCACGTTATCGGCATTTGGTCTTATGTAATACCATCATTTCCTCCAATAGCGGTGTTTGGTTTATTGGTACATCAACCAGTTTGATGGTGATACTGGCGCATAAAGTCACCATGACCGACTTACTGATGTTATTTCCTGCGGCGATTTTTGGCTGGCTACTAAGCGCATTGATATTGGATCGGTTTTATTTGAAAAAGCTTAATCTTGATACCGTGCTAAAAACCAGTACCGCGCAAGAAAACTTAAAAGCAGGCGGATTGGGGCTGACCTTGGTGTGTGCATTTGCCATTATCGGCGCGGTGATATTAAACATGGTACTTCATGTTGATATTGAGTTTGCTTTAGGCAGCGGCTTGGGTTTGGTGGTGATGACTATTTGGTTATTAAAGACTCGATGGTTCAACATTGACATCGACCTCGATGTGCAATTACAAAAAGTAGAATGGTCAACTTTAATGTATTACATCGGTATTATCACAGGTATGGCGGCATTGAATCATGTTGGCTGGCTGTCTTATGTGCGTGAGTTATATGGAGTATTGCAACCTACTTGGGTCAATTTTATTTTAGGTCTGGTTTCCAGTTGTATTGATAACAACTTACTGGAAGCCGCTGCCATTATGGCAAACCCCGCATTAGATATTAACCAATGGATGCTGAATGCGTTGATGGTCGGTATTGGTGGTAGTTTAACGGTGGTTGGATCATCCGCAGGTGTCATGGCAATGTCGATTGATAAAAGCTATACCTTTGGAGTGCATTTACGTTTTTTACCTGCGATATTGGCTAATTTTCTCGGCTCTTTTGGCTTGTGGTACTTACAATTTGAAGTGCTGCATTGGGTATAACACCTGTTACGCCATCCTGACGTAAGTGTTTCTCTGTTTAAAATCAAGAAACACTTACAACAATTCCCGCTTATTCAATAGATACTATGTCTGCACACTCAAACAACTATTCTAAAAAACAGTTAGCGACTTTGTCACTCAGTGCCATTGGTGTCGTATTCGGCGATATTGGTACCAGTCCGTTATACGCGGTTAAAGAAATTTTCGGCAATCATCTGACCATTGATAAACTTCATGTATTGGGCGTATTGTCATTAATATTCTGGTCATTGACGTTAGTAGTCGCCATTAAATACGCCACCTTTATTATGCGAGCCAATAATAAAGGTGAGGGCGGTATCATGGCACTGATGGCATTGGCTCTGCACAGTTCTAAAGATTATCCCAAACGGCGCAACTTTATCATTGCCATCGGTTTATTCGGTGCGGCGTTATTTTATGGCGATGGCATTATTACCCCTGCTATTTCAGTATTAAGTGCGGTGGAAGGCTTACAGATTATCGCTCCACGCTTAGATCATTATATTTTACCGATTACCATTGTTGTTCTGAGCGGTCTGTTTATCCTGCAAGCGCGCGGTACGGGCAAGGTCGGAACATTATTTGCCCCGATTATGTGTCTTTGGTTTTTTAGCTTAGGCAGCTTGGGTGTTGTTAATATCATTAAAAACCCCGAAGTATTGATGGCAGTGAATCCCTATTACGCCGTGCATATACTGACTGAATTAGGCTGGGGCGGTCTGTTGATTATGGGGTCTGTCGTACTGGCAATCACAGGCGCGGAAGCCTTGTATGCAGACATGGGGCATTTTGGTTTGAAACCGATTCGATTTGCGTGGTTCGGCTTTGTGTTTCCGATGTTATTACTGTGCTATTTTGGGCAAGGCGCGTTACTGCTCGAACACCCTGAGGCAGTCAAAAATCCGTTTTACCTGCTCGCGCCCAAATGGGCAATGTATCCATTATTAGTATTAGCCACACTTGCCTCGGTAATTGCTTCACAAGCGGTTATTTCGGGCGCGTTTTCCGTGACTCGCCAAGCGATACAACTGGGTTATTGTCCGCGTATGAAAATCGCCCATACCTCAGGTCAGGAAATCGGACAGGTGTATTTACCGACCGTTAATTGGTTATTAATGACCTGTGTATTTATCGTGGTGCTGAGTTTTCAATCCTCCTCCGCACTGGCTTCCGCTTATGGTATCGCGGTGACGGGTACGATGATTATTGATACCGTGCTGGCGTTTATTGTGATTCAGGGCTTATGGCAATGGAAAAAATCCACCAGCTTTTTATTCTTATCCACGTTTTTGATTATTGATTTTTTGTTTCTGTTTGCCAACAGCCTAAAAATTCCTACAGGCGGTTGGTTGCCTTTAGTCATAGGTACGGTGTTATTTTTAATCATGACCACATGGATGCAAGGACGCGCTTTATTGGCGAATTACATGGATGATCATCGGATGCTATTTGAGGACTTAGAAGAAAAAATAGCCACTCATGAAGCAGTATTTACCAAAGGGACGGCGATTTATTTAGCAAAAACCCTGCACGGTGTACCGCAAGTGTTTTTGCATAATTTTGAACACAACCACGTTCTGCATGAACAAATTATCGTATTAACCATCGTCACTAAAGATGAACCGTATATCGACTATGAACACCGCGTTAAAATTCGCCAGTTTGGAGCTAACCATAACTTTTACCGCGTGAAATTTTATTACGGTTTCCAGCAAAGCCCAGACGTAAGACAAGATTTAGAATTGTGCGCTAAAGGCGGAATCAAACTCGATTTTAACAAAACCTCGTTTTTTATCGGCAGTGAGCAAATCACTTTCAAAGAAAGAAACCCGTTGCCCCGATGGCGTAAGGCGTTGTTTTTATTCTTATTCCACAACGCCGCCAGTGCGATAGATTTTTTCAAAATTCCGTTTGAGCGCGTGATTGAATTGGGGATTCGGATTAGTTTGTAAGGCGTTGTCCACGAAAAACACGAAAATTTATCACTCATACCATGACAATGACGACAATCAGTTCAGAGTCTCTGCCATTTTCGCGTCTCGACACCGCTTTTGCACGATTTTTGGCAGATCGCGCGACCTTGAATGACGCACAAAAAAAGGCATTTAAAGACATTGTGTTATTGCTGTCCTATCAGCACAACCAAGGGCATAGTTGCATGGTATTGGATACAGATAAACAGGCGTTGGTATTGGCATCGGGCTTGGCAGTGTCCGCTGCGGATGCACATACCGAGCCGCTGCCCTTGGTGCTGGAAAACAACCGTTTATATTTACAGCGGTATTGGGATTATGAACACCGTTTGGCAAGCGCAACGCGAGCCATCGCCAATCATCCGCACCGTGTTGAAAATCTGGATGGCTTGCTGGATAGGTATTTTACACCGACAGGGGACAAAGATTGGCAACGTGAAGCCGCGCGTATCGCCGTTCAGCACAGTTTCAGCATTATCACAGGCGGGCCGGGAACCGGCAAAACGACAACAGTAGTTAACATTCTTGCGGTATTGCAGGAATCAGCCCAAGAACCGCTATTGATAGCACTTGCCGCACCGACGGGCAAAGCCGCGATGCGTTTGCAGGAATCTATCGGCTCTAATAAAAAAGCCCTGCCCTGTTCGGAAATAATCAAAAGCCAGATTCCCGAAACCGTCACGACCTTGCATCGGTTATTAGGTGCGAAACTTGATTCGCCTTATTTTAAACATGATGTGAATCACCCGCTCATTCATGATTTAGTGGTGGTCGATGAAGCATCAATGGTGGATTTGGCGTTAATGAGTAAATTAATGGATGCCTTGAAACCGAACGCCCGATTAATTTTATTGGGTGATAAAGATCAACTGGCATCAGTGGAATCAGGCGCGGTGTTAGCCGATTTAACCGAAGCCCTGCCCGCACATACCGTGGAATTAAAAACCGCACACCGTTTTGATGGCAACATCAAACAACTGGCAGATGCAGTCAATGCGCAAAACGGCGCAGCGGCGTGGCAGTGTCTTACGTCAGGTAACGAACAGACGCAGTTATTACAAGATGATGTCATTGCTTATATTGCCGCGCAGCAAACCGCGTATCTGAAATTAATTCAACAGGGCGCGGATTTTTCTGACATCTATCAGGCATTTAATCGCTTTCAAGTGCTGTGTTCCAACAAGGAAGGCAAAAACAGTGTTGCCGATATTAACAGCCGCGTCGAACACAAACTGGCACAAAACGGGCGCATTCACATAACGGGCTTATGGTATAGCGGTCGCCCTGTGCTGGTGACGCAAAATAATCCCGCACTGCATTTATATAATGGCGATATTGGGCTATGTTTACCTGATAAAAACCAAGGCGGTAAATTAATGGTGTTTTTTCAACGCCCCGACGGCAGTGTAAAAAGTTACTTGCCCAGTCGTATTGCGCAATGTGAAACCGTGTTTGCAATGACTATACATAAAAGTCAGGGTTCTGAGTTTGAAGAGGTGTTAATTGTATTACCTGATATGATTAATCCTGTGTTGACTAAAGAATTGCTTTATACGGCGATTACGCGTGCCAAAAAAACCGTCAGGCTGGTCGCTAATGAAACGGTTTTTATGACCGCCATTCAACAAAAAGTCGCTCGTGTAACGGGTTTGGTTGATAAATTTTGACGCACACATAGAGAAGATTATTCACTGCCTATTCATGTTTTTAGCAAAAACAACAAATTCTGACATGGCAAACTAATCTCGGTAAAATGTATTTATTATTACTACAAAATACTTGCAAAGTGTATTTTTGCCATTCCAAAACGCATGATAAAAGCTAAGCATCACGTTTTACCTTTTTTGTTGAGTGTAATGACCTTTGTTACTGACGTTGCAATGGCGGACAACAAGCTATCTGCTTGGTCTCTTAAAGGATTCGGCACATTGGCAGCCACAGGAACGGATTCTAATAAAATAGGCTTTTATCGTGATAAATCGCAAACCCAAGATGCTGATAGCGGGTGGGGAATAACCAATGATTCTCAACTTGGCGTACAAATTGACTGGAAAGCCAACGAATCACTACAGGCAACCGTGCAATGGATAGCCAGAGATCACGCGGGTAATTTTTTCGAGCAGAATCTGGACTGGGCGTTTTTACGCTGGAGCGTTCAGGATGATGTAGATATACGCCTCGGTCGCTTGGGTGTCGGTGTATTTTCGTTGTCCGACTACCGCAACATCAGCTATGCCTATCCGTGGATACGTCCACCGCATGAATTTTACAGTACCATCCCTTATTATCATATTGACGGTGCGGACATCACCAAGAAGTTTTCCATAGATGACGGTTATTTATCCGTCAAACTTTACGGCGGCTATTCTTATAATCAGTTACCCACACAAACTTCTGGTATTCATAATCAACAATCCCCTGCAACGGGTGCCAATATCAGTTATGAAAAAGGCGCGTGGCAGGCGCGGTTGGGCTACACTTATGCGACCATCACCTCCAATCCGCCTATTCAAGATTTATTAACCCCTATCAATAGTCCTTTATTCACACAGTATTGGCCTGATATAAAGCAGCTGATACCTGCAATGACGATGAGAGGCAAGGAATACCATTTCGGCAGTATCGGTGTTGCTTACGATGACGGCATCTGGCTATCACAGATGGAGGCGGCGTACATCGCCTCAAACACCTTATGGTCTCCGCCACGCAGCAGTGCCTACCTCAGTATCGGCAGACGCATCTCTACAGTGACGCTTTATTCACTGCTCGGTATTGCCAAAACCTTCCAAAATGATGTCAATGTGCCGAATCCTCTAGTTCCAAACCCTGCTTTACTTGCCTATCAACAGCAGTTCAGCCGCATATTAAATAACAACGGTATCAATGAACAATCCGTTTCACTGGGAGCGCGGTGGGATTTTTATAACAATATGTCATTAAAAGCACAATGGAGTCATTATTGGCTGGGCGATCATAACGGCTCTCGGCAATGGCAGCAATCGGTGGATAATACAACACCTAACGCTGTTAATGTCATGTCTACGGGTATTGATTTTGTATTTTAATACAATGAAAATTTTTACTGCACTGTTGCTGTTTTTTTTTACTGCGGGAAAGTCACACGCCGATATAGTGGTCATCGGCAACTTAAAAAATAACCTGCAATCGCTTAATTCTGTTCAAGTAGAAGATATTTTTATGGGACGCACCCGTTCACTGCCCAATGGACATTTCGCACTGCCTGTGTGCCAATCAACCTTACGCCCTGTATTTTATCAAAAACTCACCACAAAACCCATTGAGCAAATCAATGCGTATTGGGCAATGCTGGCATTTAGAGGGCAAATTTCACCGCCTATGGAATTTCCTGACGATAACAGTGTATTATCCATCGTCAATGAAAACAGAGATGCCATTGGCTATATCGACAGCAGAAATGTAAATAACAGTGTGCGTGTTTTATTGAGATTAAATTAACTTATGAACTTATTCAATGGTAAAAACCTGCATCACAAACTGCTTGGTTATATCTTTTTAGCCACCTTTGTTTTTACCAGCATTGCGACGTTTATTTCTTTTCATATCGAAATGAATCACGCGAACCAGAAAGCGCAAGTCATGATTGACCAACTGATAGACACCATTGAACCCACAGCGGCAATAGCGGTGTATTCAAATAACGTGCAGATTGCTGAAGATGTACTGAACGGTCTACTGCGTAACAACGTCGTGCATAAAGCCATCATTACCAGCGATCAGGGTTTATCCCTTGAAAAAACCAAAGGCACTCAGACCGACCATCAACAGGAAATTATTCGCGAGCTGTTTTCGCCGTTCGGCACGAGAAAATCCATCGGACAAGTCAGTGTCACCTCCAATGCCGCATTCATTCTTAGTGAAGCACAAGATGCCGCACAGACCAACGCCATACAATTTTTTATCCTCGTCGGCTTAACCCTGTTGTTTATGTTACTGCTGGTGCATTCGCTATTTTCCAAACCATTAATACGCATTTCCAATACCTTACGCAATATTCTTGCAGGTGAACAAGAGAGCATCGAACCACTGGAAGATAATAAAAATGATGAATTAGGCGGCTTAGTCATCAACATCAATAAAATATTAGCCCTGCTGACCACCAAACTGTCCACACAACAAGTGCTGCGTAAACGAGTGGAATTTGCCGAGAAAAAACTGCGCAATATTTTTGAATCAACCAGTGCAGGCTTATTCTTACTGGATAAAGACGGCAAAATTTTAACCTGTACGCCCACACTGCTTAAAATACTGAGCTACGAAGATAATCATTTGATAGCGATTAACGGACAAGATTTTGCCTCGCTGTTTTTTAAAGAACCCATGCAGTTTCAGCAAATGATGCAAAACGCACTGGAGATGGAACAGCTGGAAGCACAAGATTTAATGCTGCACAACGATACCAAAGAACACCCGTTATGGGTGCATTGTCTGGTGTCTAAAATTGTCGATGCGTTTGGTATTACCCGTTTTGAAGGGGTTGTTTTTGATATAAGCAAGCGTGTTGCCAGCGAAAAAGCCATGCACTACGAAGCTAATCATGATAGCTTGACAGGTCTGTTGCGTCGCAATGCCGCTGAACTGCAATTAAGAAAGCACCTGTCCTCGGCAAAAAGTGCCTCTACTATCGTATTACTGCTGGATTTGGACGGTTTTAAAGCCGCCAATGACACTTACGGGCATGATGTAGGCGACATCGTACTGATACAATCCGCACGACGACTGGAATCCTGTGTCCGCCATAATGACATTGTGTGTCGTTTAGGCGGCGATGAATTCCTCATCATTTTATTTAATTGCGACCCCATCAGCACAGGCTTCAGCATTGCCGAAGAAATCATCATCGCCATCAAAAAACCGGTTGCTATCAATAAGAACGTGAGCGTTAATATAGGCGTAAGCATCGGCATTGCCCTGTTTCCAATGCACGGAAACAACGTGGAAACGCTGATAAAATCCGCTGATGAAGCCATGTATGAAGTCAAACGTAAAGGCAAAAACGGCTACGGCATCAAAAACAAAAACGGCATCATCTCCGTAAGCCGCCCTGCTGAACACACATACGGCGTGAGACACTAGATAAGCGTTCAGCTCAATAATTGCGCTGTACCGAGAACTTCGCCAGCAACGTTAATGCCGTTTTATAATCTGAATCAGGTAATACGCTAAGCGCGTCTATGGCTTTTTGCGCCGCATCTTCAGCACGCTGTTCCGTATAAGCAATCGCCTGAGTGCGTTTCACCACCGCATACACCTCATTAAACGCCTCACGCTTACCGTTTCTAATCGCATCAACGATAATAGCCGCTTCTTCTGGCGACCCGTTTTGAATCGCATAAATTAACGGCAACGTCGGCTTGCCTTCCGCCAAATCGTCCCCTAAATTTTTGCCTAATTCTTCTGTCGTTGCCTTATAGTCCAGCGCGTCATCAATCAACTGAAACGCCACACCCAACTGCTGACCATACGCTGCTAAATTTTCTTCTACCTCAGCCGAGGTATCGGCAAGCACTGCGCCTAAACGCGTCGCCGCACTGAATAAAATTGCCGTTTTACGCGCAATCACCTCCAGATATTTTGCCTCCGTGGTTTCGGGATTATTGCAGTTTAATAATTGCAATACCTCACCTTCCGCAATCGCCGTCGTGGTTTTAGACAAAATCTCCATCACCCGCATATTGCCCGTGCGCACCATCATCTCAAACGCGCTGGAATACAAATAATCGCCCACCAACACACTGGCGGCATTGCCCCAGACTGCATTGGCGGATTCCTTACCGCGCCGCAAATCAGACTCATCCACCACATCATCATGGAGTAACGTGGCAGTATGAATAAACTCAATCACTGCCGCTAGAATAAGATGGTTATCATTGACCCCGCCCAATGCCTTGGCAGCCAGTAACAACAACATAGGACGCAAGCGTTTACCGCCATTGCCGACAATATAATGCCCCATCTGGTTAATGAGAATTACATCAGAACTCAGTTCATTAATAATGAGCTGATCGACCGCTTTAGCCTCGATTGCAGTTAAATTCTTAATTGAATCAAAATCAATCGGCGAAATATTTTGTGATGCCATTAGTGCGAGCTACATAGTTAAGTTGGGGCGAATTTCACGGTAAAAACTGTGAAACACAAATTAATCTTTCCATTATAACGCAATGAAAAGCCAACTGACCAATAAACTACAGTGGTGTCAATTCCTTTCTTGTGTTACTCTAATGAGGTGTGGTCGGTTGGTTTTTATTGACGCGACTTTAGTTTAAAAATATAATTCTCTGTTCACTTTTAACAGATTATGCTTGATGGAGCTTGCGCCGATGTATGCGGTAATTCAAACAGGTGGTAAACAGTACCGTGTGGAAGAAGGTACTTATTTAAAAATAGAAAAACTGGAGCTAGGCACAGGCGACAGCATTGAATTTGATAAAGTGCTGATGATTGAATCAGACGGAAATGTTCAAGTCGGCTTGCCTTTTATCGAAGGCGGTAAAGTGACTGCAACCGTGTTGTCTCAAGGCAGACACAAAAAAGTCAAAATCATAAAATTCAGAAGACGTAAGCACCACATGAAACAAATGGGTCATCGTCAATACTACACAGAAGTCCAGATTACTGGCATTTCTGCATAACGAGGAGTTAAGAAATGGCTCATAAGAAAGCTGGCGGTAGTACGCGCAACGGTCGCGACTCTAATGCCAAACGCCTAGGCGTTAAAAAATTCGGCGGCGAAAGCGTCTTAGCAGGCAACATCATCGTACGTCAACGTGGAACACACTTCCACGCAGGTGACAATGTCGGCATCGGCAAAGATCACACCCTGTTTGCAACCGCAGAAGGCAAAGTCGTTTTTAAGGTCAAAGGCCCTAACAACCGCAAATTTGTCAGTATCGTTGCAGCATAAAACTAAGCTGTAGCCTATAAGGCAGCAGCTTAAGTTATCAAAAAGCTCCTCCCCGTGTGGTTGGGGCTTTTTTTGTTTTTATCGGTTAGATTTGAGTAAGTTATGAAATTTGTTGACGAAGTACAGGTGCGCGTTGAAGCGGGTGATGGCGGTAATGGCGCGGTTGGTTTTCGACGTGAAAAATACATCCCGATGGGCGGCCCTGACGGCGGTGATGGCGGCGACGGCGGTTGTGTCTACTTAATCGGCGTGGAAAACATCAACACCCTCGTTGATTTTCGCTACCACACCGTACACAGAGCAGAGCGCGGACAAAACGGCAGTGGTCGCCAATGCACAGGCAGAAAAGGCGAAGATTGCTACGTTTCCGTACCGCTAGGTACGCGAGTATTCGATGCCAACACCGACGAACTGATCGGCGAAATCACCAAAACGGGCGAAACCTTATTAGTCGCACAAGGCGGCTTTCATGGCTTAGGCAATACCCGTTTTAAAAGCAGTATCAACCGCGCCCCGCAACACGCCAGCAAAGGCTCAGAAGGCGAACACCGCTTACTCAATTTAGCCTTAACCCTGATTGCCGATGTCGGCTTATTAGGAATGCCCAACGCAGGAAAATCCAGCTTAATTCGCGCTGTTTCCTCTGCCACCCCCAAAGTTGCCGACTACCCGTTCACCACCCTCTACCCCAACTTGGGCGTAGTGCGTGTCGATGACTTACGCAGTTTCGTCATTGCCGACATTCCCGGTGTGATTGAAGGCGCGGCAGAAGGCGCAGGTCTTGGCTTACAGTTCCTCAAACATCTGGAGCGCACAGGCTTATTACTACACGTCCTCGACATCGAACCCTATGAAAGTTCAGAATCGCCCGTTCAAGCCGCGCAAAAAATCAGCCGCGAAATTGAAAAATGGAGCGAAGACCTCGCCAACAAACCACGCTGGTTAGTATTAAATAAAATCGACCGCGTGCTGGAAGAAGAACTGGAAGCCCATTACCAAGCCATCATTGACGAACTCAACTGGACAGGACCCGTGTTTAAAATCTCCGCCATCAATGGCGAAGGCACACGAGAATTAACCTTCGCTATCATGGACTTTTTAGAACAACCTCGGCAAATAGAAAGTAAAAAACTATCAGAACCCGTTATTTCGTGGGATTAAATCCTGCACTGCTCCAGCGTTGCGTGACGCTGGAGCAATCAACGATATAAAAGACACAACTTATTAAGATTATGTCCACATTAAGCAAAATTACTATTAAAGGTTATAAATCCATTCAGAATTTGGAAAATTTTGAATTGCGTAATCTTAATATTTTATTGGGTGCAAATGGGGCGGGGAAAAGTAATTTTATTTCAGTGTTTAAATTACTATCTGAGCTGTATGTACAACAATTGCAACTGTATATTCAAAAAAATGGTGGTGCAGATGCGTTATTACATTATGGTAGAAAAAAAACTGAAAAAATTACTATGGCGTTTTTTTTTGAAAAAAATGGTTATGAGTTTTCTTTAATTCCGACAGAAGACAATCGAATTATTTTTGAAAAAGAAAAGCTTTTGTTTATTGGTAATTATATCAACCAATATGGAAAAGAAGTATATCCGAACTCGATAGTTATTGCATCTGCACACAACGAAGCTATACTGAAAGAGTCGAAGCATTTTTATTCAACATATATAAAACCTGCGATTGAAAGTTGGCGTGTTTATCATTTTCACGATACTAGCGACACAGCTTTAGTTAAGCAAATTCATTCCACTACTGATAATTTAATTCTTAAAACTGATGCTGCAAACTTAGCGGCATTTTTATTTCGATTAAAAAAGCGATTTCCTGATAATTACAACCAAATTGTAAAAACAATTCAATTAGTCGCACCTTTTTTTGCTGATTTTGTTCATAGAGATAATGAACCAACTATTCAACTGGAATGGTTTGAAAAAGGTAATTTAGATACTCCTTTTAAAGCACACGTTTTATCCGATGGCACATTACGATTTATGTGTTTAGCCACATTGTTATTACAGCCATTTGAATTAATGAATGACACTATATTAATTGATGAGCCAGAGTTAGGTTTGCATCCCTACGCCTTAGCGGTGTTAGCTGATTTAATCAAACGTGCTTCTGAAAAAAAACAATTAATTATTTCTACGCAATCGGTTGAATTAATCAACCATTTTTCAGCTAACGATATTATTGTAGTTGATAGAGTAAATGACGCATCAACTTTTAAACGGCTTGATGAAGAACTATTACAAGATTGGTTAGAAGATTACACGCTCGGCGATTTATGGAAACAAAATATTATCGGCGGGAGACCGTCTCGATGATTCGCGGTTATGTGGTTTGCGAAGGACAAACTGAGGAAACCTTTATTCGTGATGTGATTGCGCCTATTTTAGCTAATCAACAAATCTATTTAACAGCTCGATTAATTCCAACCTCTAAAGGGAATAAAGGCGGAGCATTAACTTATGAAAGAGTTAAACCATTTATTATTAACTCGCTCAAAGAAGGTAATCATATTTTTGTCACCACATTTTTTGATTTGTACGCATTACCTAATACTTTTCCGAATTTCTCAGAAAGCCAAAAGCAAACCGATGTATATAAAAAAGTCACTGCTTTTGAACAGGCTTTCAAAGACGACATTGTTAAAGAAAATCCATCATTTGCATCCCGTTTTTTCCCCTATATTCAGCCTTATGAGTTTGAAGGCTTATTATTTACTGATATTGCCAAACTCACTGACATTGAAACTACTTGGGCAACAGCAACCAATAACTTGCAAGTAATGCGTGATAACGCAGAAACACCTGAACATATTAACGATGGTTTTGATACTAAACCTTCGGCACGATTAGAAAAATGTTTAACTAATCCGAAGTATCGCAAAACATTACACGGCACGTTAGCCATTGAAGCGATTGGGATTGATAAGTTACTCAAAGAATGTCGGCACTTTGCCGACTGGTATAATCAATTACTGGCATTACCACCTGTTCAATCCTAATTGAACCCTTCCACTACCCAACTGACAATAAAAACAGAGAATACAAATCCGTGAGTAGAACAAATTTTCATAGCGTTAAACGTGTGGTCGTTAAAATTGGCAGCTCCTTATTGACTAAGGGCGGTAAGGGCTTGGATAAAACCGCGATTGCTGAATGGGTTCGGCAAATGTCGGTATTAAAGCACCAAAACATTGATGTCATTTTGGTGTCTTCGGGTGCCGTTGCCGAAGGCGTTGCGCGTTTGGGCTTGAAATCACGCCCAACGACACTACATGAATTACAGGCGACTGCCGCTGTCGGGCAAATGGGTTTGGTACGGGTGTTTGATGATAATTTTCAGCAACATAAGCTTCATGCCGCGCAGGTGTTATTGACGCATGATGATTTGTCGGACAGACAGCGGTATTTGAATGCGCGTAGTACCTTGCTCACGTTGTTAAAATTCGGCGCAGTGCCTGTCATTAATGAGAATGACACGGTGGCGACGGAGGAAATTCGTTTTGGTGATAATGACACGCTCGCCGCGCTGGTTGCTAATCTGGTGGAAGCGGATTTGTTGATTATTTTGACAGATCAAAAAGGTTTATACACAGGCGATCCCAGCGTGTATCCCGATGCGACGCTTATTTCTGAAATCAGCGTCAATGATGAACGACTGAACAGTATGGCGGGTGATAGTCGTAGCGGTTTGGGACGCGGTGGTATGTCTACCAAAGTACGCGCGGCTCGCTTGGCGGCGCGTTCAGGTGCGGCAACGATTGTGGTGGCAGGTATCGCAGAACAGGTGATTACCGAGGTGATTGCTGGAGCCGATATTGGTACGCATTTTTTGCCTGACGTAGAGCCGTTGGTTGCCAGAAAACGCTGGTTGGCAGGGCAGTTGCAGGTGAAAGGGCAGTTGGTGTTGGATGCAGGTGCAGTGAATGTGTTAAAAAATCAGGGTAAAAGTTTGCTTGCCGTTGGCGTTAAATCAGTGTCAGGTTCATTTAATCGCGGCGAATTGGTCTCGTGTTTTGATGATGCTGGCGTGGAAATAGCGCGTGGGTTGATTAATTATAATCACACTGACAGCGGTTTGATTGCAGGCAAAAGCAGCACCGAATTTGAACACATCCTCGGTTATGCGGATGATTTGGAGTTGATACACCGTGATAATATGGTGGTGGTATAACGTTTTTTCTTGTTCCCATGCGCGGCGTGGGAATGCAGTTGGAGACGCGCTGCGTCTCGCACCGCAGGCGCGGTGCAAAGTCATTCCCACGCGGCGCGTGGGAACGAGTCACTTTAGGCGTTAAAAATTATGTCCAAAAAATATTCCATCCTGCTCCTTCTGATATTGATTGCCGCGCTGATAACGGCAATCATTATTCTCGTTCCCAGTGCTACCGAAAAAGCAGAGCTGTCGCCACCTGCCACGGTGTACAGTCGTAGTGAAGAAACCAGCAGTGTCGAAAAACCCTGCTTAAATGAACACCCCGAATGGCGAGCGGCGCAAGAAATTGAAGGGGTAAACATTGCAGCCTCCAGTTTGTGTGAACCTGATAATCCTTACGATGTCGCGGTAGCCGTCAAAGGCACTAATAATGTGTCGATGATGACCTTGATGCAGACCCATTTTGCGCAAGACGCACTCACGATGTCCGATGATGTAGACGGTGATGGCGATCCTGACGTGATTCATATCAAGCTGGAAGTGGTGGAACTCAATGGCGCAACGCCTGACGGTAATTATTTAATCAATACTTACGATGTCGCCCCCGGCATTCAACCTGCAATGTGGGTGTTCGCGCCCAAATCCAGCGGCATGGCGTTAAAAAACTTTAATTCCAGAGTGGCAAATCCTTTGTTGCGTGCGCCTTCGCCTGTGATTCGTGTCGAACAAGGCGATAAGGTACTTATTACGCTGGAAAATACCCATTACTTACCGCATACCATCCATTTGCACGGTGTTGATCATCCGTGGATGACAGCGGCAGGGCATGATAATGATGGCATGGAAGAACACGCGGTATTTCCCGGTAAACAGCATACTTACGAAATTCAGCCGCGCCACACAGGAACGATGTTGTATCACTGTCACGTCCAAACCGCGCAACATTTAGGTTTGGGTATGGGCGGGATGTTTATTATTGAAGAAAATAAGCCCAATAACTGGGTGCAGACTTTTAATATCGGTGCAGGACAAGTGCGACATCCTGCGGTGGGCGTGAAAGAACAACATTACGACCAAGAATATGATTTACAGTATCAATCAATAGATAAAAAATTGGCTGGGATTGTGCAGGGCGCGATTGATCCGCGCTTGATAGCTGAGCGCATGACGCGCCACTACAATATGACCGAATCGTTTGAAAATTACTTTTTGCTCAATGGACATTCATTTCCTTATACCTTGCGTGATGCGTCGATTATTGCCGATGAAAATGAAACGATAAAACTGCACGTTGCCAATTTACAACGCTCGGCGGTAGCAATTCACACGCATGGGCATAAAGCGACTGCCATTGCTTATGACGGTGTAGAAGCACCCGCTGGCTTACAAATGACGCGCGATGTGTTTGATATAGCTCCCGCGCAACGCATAGATTTAGCACTGCAAACTAAAAACGATGGTTTACACAGTTACGGTGCGGGGGCGTGGATGTTTCATGACCACGTTCCGACTGGCGCGACAACAGACGGTATGGAACCCGGTGGGAATATCGCGTTAATCCTTTATAAGGCACTAGCCGATGAACAGGGAATGCCCAAAGGGCATACTGAAATGCTCGATCAGGTATTCAGTAAAGATTATTACGCGAAAAAACAGGCGGTGTGGGCGAATAATAAGGAGTTTGCGCCATTGCTCAGTGATGCGGGCTTACTGACACCGAATTATGTGCGTATTATCGGTTTCGGCTTGGCGGCGGGGTTGTTGATCGGCTTGCTGTTGCTTGTGTTACGTCTGCTTAAACGGAAATCCTCATGAAGCTAAAAACCATTGTTCTGCTCAGTTTATCGGTACTCAGCCCCGCTCATGCCGCTATGAATCATAGCCGCATGATAATGGATGACAAGATGATGATTATGAATGCCAATCCTGACAAATTACCGCAAGATTGCCCGAAAATCTCTGAAAATGTTGATATAACCATACGCGCGGGGCATAAACACGCGCTGAAATTCGCGGGCAAAATGTTCGCCTTCGACCAGCAGGAATGGAATGTAAAGCCCTGCGCCAAGATTAATATCACCTTTATCAATGATGACCAAATCCGTCATCAGCTGATGGTGCATGGTTTACCCGGCTATTTATACCCCGATGGTATGCTGCATTTGGAGTTGTACGGTGAAGGGCAGTTGCAAGCGTCGTTTATTGTTCCCAGCCAGAAAAAAACCTATCTGGTGCATTGTGAATTACCGCAACACGCCGAAAAAGGCATGAAAGCGCAGTTGAAAGTAGATGGCGGCGATGGCGATTTACCGAGTATTCCGGGTATCAGCGCACCTGTGAATGCGGATAGTTACAGCGTTGAGTGGACTCCAAATACATGGGTAACCTTGGCAGTGTGCATTGTATTGGGATTGGCATTGCCGACGATGATTATTATCAATGCGGCACGGGTGAAAGCAATGGCGGTGTCATTGTGGGCGGCATTAAAAACACGCTGGAATCGTAGATTGGGTTAATAATTTCATCGTTGACCCGACAATAGTATTCAACCTACAGTCCACGAAAGACAGAAACAGCACGAAAAGATAAAAATGCGGGATAAAGTGTGTTCATCTTACTCAATTTAGTACGCACTAAGAAGTGCTTTCAGCATACACTACGCGGATTTAAGGCGTGATTGAGTGCGCTTGTTTTATAGACTGGATGGATACAATGAAAAAACGCTTAATTATCGCTATGACGGGTGCGACGGGGGCAATTTACGGAGTCAGAATGTTGCAGATTTTGCAGCCGCTGGACGACTGGGAAAGTCATTTAATCATTTCATCGTCAGGGGTGGTCAATTTAAAGTACGAGCTGGACATGAAGCGTGCAGAACTTGCCGCGCTTGCCGATGTGACGCACGGTATCAATGACATTGCCGCCAGTATTGCCAGCGGCAGTTTTAAAACCGAAGGCATGATAATCGCGCCATGTTCCATGAAAACGCTGGCAGCGATTGCACACGGTTTTGGGGATAATTTAATTTCACGCGGCGCGGACGTGGTGCTGAAAGAACGGCGGCGATTAGTGGTGATGCCGCGTGAAACACCGTTGCATTTAGTGCATATTCGCAATATGGCAACCGTCACCGAAATGGGCGGCATTATGTATCCGCCGATGCCCGCGTTTTATAATAAATCCAATTCCATCGCGGCAATGGTGGATGAAACCGTGGGGCGGGTGCTGGATTTTTTTGATGTTCCTGTGGAGGGGTTATATACGCCTTGGGAAGGTTTGTAAGTGGTTGCTCTGCTCCCATAATAAGGATGCAAACTCGTCGGCGGGTAGCGGTTTACTTTTAATATAACCTTGATAAATATCGCAACCATTGGCTTGTAAAAAAGCCAATTGCGCGGCATTTTCCACGCCTTCTGCCAGCACTTTAAAACCTAAAATATGCCCCATTGCGATAATGGTCGCGGTAATTTGGGTATCATTCTGGTCATGCGGAATATCATTGATAAAGCTTTTGTCGATTTTTAACACGTCAACAGGAAAGCGTTTTAAATACGCCAGTGAGGAGTAGCCCGTACCAAAATCATCAATGGCAAGATGAATACCTTGTACGCGCAGCTTGTTCAACAGCACGATAATGTCATCTTGTCCTTCCATTAAGCTGCTTTCAGTAAGCTCCAATTCCAATTGCTGGGCGGGAAAACCCGTTGCGGCGAGTACCGTGCTGACTACGTCGGCAATATTACTGTGGTGAAATTGATGCGGTGACACATTGACCGCCAGAGATAACGTGGGCAAACCCGCATCCAGCCATGCTTTGCCTTGCCGACAGGTTTCATGCAGTACCCATTCGCCAATGGCGATAATCAAGCCTGTTTCTTCGGCAAGCGGTATAAAACTGATTGGCGGAATCAAGCCGTGTTGCGGGTCTTGCCAGCGAACCAAGGCTTCGGCACCGATAATTTTTCCAGTGTTAATATCAACTTGCGGTTGATAAAAAACTCGAAACTCTTGCTGTTCAATCGCTCTACGCAAGCGTGATTCCAATGCGATACGTTCATGTACTAGGACGGTTAATAGTTGAGAAAAATAAGCAAAACGCCCGCGCCCTTCTTTTTTCGCCTGATATAAGGCTAAATCGGCATGATCGATGAGTTTTTCGGGGGTATCGCCATGTTCGGGGTACAGGCTGATACCGATACTGGTACCGATACGCACATCGTCGCTGAGCGATAATTGAAACGGCTGTGCTAAATCGGTAATGATGGCATCGGCGATTCTGCCTGCATCTTCTTGATGTTTGATATTACTCAGTAAGATGATAAATTCATCACCACCCAAGCGGGCAAGGGTGTCAACATCAAGCAGGTGCGAGCTGATACGTCTGCCCACTTGCTTTAATAATTCATCACCTGAGGTATGACCCAAGCTATCGTTTACGATTTTAAAACGGTCTAAATCCAGCATCAGCACTGCCATGTTTTTATGCTCCCGATGCCCGACATCAATGTTATATTTCAACCGTTCGCGTAACAAACGCCGATTAGGCAGTTCAGTCAGCGGATCATAAAAAGCGAGATAATTAATGCGCTCTTCGGCGGCTTTGCGTTCGGTAATATCCTGATTGAAGCACACAATGCGCAAGGGCTGCCCTTTGCTATTATGATACATTTGTCCTAATGCAGAAATAGTGTGAATATCGCCCTGCTTATGTTGAATGCGAAAATCGATATTAAATTCAGCATTATCACTGATTGTGTGTTGCAAGGCGATTTCAACTGCGCGGCGATCTTCAGGGAAGAGGAGTTCACACCATGTACGGTAACTGGGATAAAATTCACCGCGTTTCACGCCATAAATAACAAACATGGAATCGTCCCATTTCAATTCGCCTGTTATCAGGTCGTAATCAAACACGCCGAATTTTGCTAATTTTGCCGCTTCTTGAAATAAATTACGCGACTCGCCTAATTCGTGAGTACGTTCAGCAACGTGTTGTTCCAGAGAGTCTCGTTCCTGTGCCAATGTGTGTGTGGCTTGGTTGCGTTGTCGTAAGCTGCGAAACAAGGTGATAATCAGCAATGATTCAAGAATAAACGCCAGCACTGTGGCAGTAATCTGCCAGCGATAAGTATAAAATTTAGAGACTTTGCGATTGAGGATGAGGCTGTCAGCAGGTAATAAACTTTCATCTATTGCCCACCGTTTGAGTTCTTTACCATTAAAATAATAGCCCTTAGTCGCCGCCTCTATCTCCGCTTTGGTGTTAGGCAAATCCAATCCCAGTACAGCACGACCGAGCAAATCACCGATTTTGGCGGCACTGATAACATAACCGCCGATAGTGCCTGCATCTAAAAAACTATCGTGATGTACGAAAATAGGCACGTTTGCAACGTAATTTAATTGCCTAAGCACCTCTTTTGGAATTTGTGAGACCCCTAAACGGTCTTGCGATACGGGAAAATATAATATGGCTGTATTCTTCGGAAGTTGTTGAGTGCGTTGATAAAGCTCTGTAAAACTAAAATTATCCCAAATGTCGAGCTGAATGCGGTTAGCCGCTAACGAGGTTTGAGCCGTTTTAACCAGTGCGACGGTATTTTGATAGTAAAAGTCGTTACCAACGATAACAACGATTCGTTTAGTCGTCGGTAATACCTTTAATATTGTATTAACGGCTGTCACGGGATCTTCGCCAATAACCAGTGCTTGGTCGTCTCGTCCTTGGGTTAAGGTAATGGATTGTCGTTTGACAGCTGGGAAAAAGTTTGGCTTATTTTTAATGAAATCAAACGCATAGTCATTTTCTGTGACAATTAAATCTAATGGCACTTTGCTGTACTTCGCTTCCAGTAGTGCCAGAAAATTAGCGTTGGAGGCGAGCGGACTTAAACGATGCGCTTCAAAACGCTCTTCAAATAATTCAGGTTGTTGTTCAAGAGGCACAGTATCCAAGCGGGCAAACAGACCTTCTCTCAGTTTGGCCTGCCAAGGTAGCGTATCATGATAAGAATAAATGACTAACACTCGTCGTTTAGGCGGCAGTGCAATGGGTGAGGCAATCGCTGAAGGCTTGGTGCCGAGCGGTGGCAATACCTCGGCTGTTGTCATTATGGGATAAAGGGTTAGGCATCCCAGCAATAAAATAAAATGTAACATCCCAATATTATCTAGTTAAATGTATCAGTGACACAAAGTCATGCTCAATTAAGTGGCGGTACATTTTTATAAGTATTGGTAGTGTATTTGTTTTGAATAAATGAGTACAAATGTCTCAGTGTTATTATGTCATCTAAGGTGACGGGTTATTATAGTCATAATGCCAAGGATAGTGCTGTATTCAAGAATGGATTTTTTAATATTTATTAAAGGACGGTACTATGAAAATTAGTAATGTTGTTAAATGTACTGTCTCGGTCATGGTGGTTCTACTCGTACTGAATAGTTGTGCGGCTTCAACACCCAAACCCGCTCATTGTGCCAATAACCTCGCATCACCTATCGCCAACTTTTGCGAAGTACAGCCCAAGGTACTCTGGCGCGGAGCTAAGCCTGACAAGAATGCCAGTGCGTGGCTGATTAACAGCGGCGTGAAAACTATTATCAATCTTGAATTGTTATACGACGATATAGACACGCTGCATGACGCAAAAGTGAATAACGCAGGACTGTATCAACTGGATTACTTTCGAGTGAAAACGTGGGAACCCTTATACGCATTTGCCCACGATGCGGCAGATGACGATGTTATTCACTTTCTCGCCATTGCTAAACAGGCGAAACAACCGATGTATGTGCATTGCCGCGCAGGTGAAAATCGCACGGGTGTGATGATTGCCGCGTATAAAATCATCCTGCAAAATCAGGAAGTCACCGCTGTAGTCAATGAAATGCAGAGTTATAAAGGCTTCTGGTCTGAGGCAACGACACAATACATCACAGGGTTAGCGGAACGGCGGGATGACATTCTCCGCAAAGTGAATGCTTATAGCGTCGAATCGCCTACGCATATTATCTGCGACAACGGCAGTTGTGAGAGCAAATAACGCTCAGTCTTGCCGACGGGGAATGGCAACAATAATGCACAATGACGCAATCCCAGCCAGAAAATGTTTCAGCGTATGTCCACTGATAACACCGAGCAGTTCAAATAGTTGTCTATCAAAATGTTCACAGCCTTTAGCAAGCACATAAAGTCCCAACGCCGTTACCAACAACCGACCCTTTAAATAACGGCTTTCAAACAACCACAGTATCAGCGGAATCAACACCAGCGGCAAAAACTGTACCAGCGCGTAAGGGCGCAAATCACCCGCGCCTCTGGTTTCCGACCAATACCAATACACCGCCGAACCAATGCCCATTAGCAACAGCGGCCATAATGTCAGCGACCGTTCACGCGGAATCACCCGCTCATCCAGCAACAGCGAAAACAACGCCATAAACGCCACCGTCATCGGCAACCTGTCCCACAAAAGTGTCGCCGTGGAAGGCGCGTAATGATAATAAGCCGAGCCGACACTCACCAGCAAAACACCAATACACAGCACGATATACGCCCGATGGTCTTGACGCTCAACAATCCGTTTCCACCGCCACAAACCATATCCGCCCGCCAGCAAAAACGGAACATTGGAAAATACATTCCAAAAATTGGCAATGCCCGCAATCTGCCGCCTATCGGCAAATTGGTGATACGCAGGGTCTTGGGGAATACGGTCAAAAAACAGCATCGCCATCACCGCGATACTGGCAATAAAAATCAGAATATGAGGATGGTGTTTTTGTTCGAGCATAAAATGTGTGTGGCATGATGGTATAGAGACGTTGCGCTGCAACGTTAAGTTGATTGCCGTAAGTCGGCAGGTATAAATCGCTCAAACCTGCGAGGTTTTTAAAACCTCGCAGGTTTATTTATACAGCCGAACCGAGTGCATGAATTGATGACTTTACGACAACAACTTGGAATTTTTACTGTTCCGAAAAATCAGCGGCTTTTCATTGTCAGACAACGCGGCAGTTCTTGCCGACGCAATCGCCTCATCAATGACATGACGATTCGGTGATTTACTGCACACAGGATCGGTCGCGTACATATCGCCTGTTAATAAATACGCCTGACAACGGCAACCGCCGAAGTCTTTTTCTTTTTCATCACAGGAACGACACGGCTCCGTCATCCACTCAAAACCACGGAAGAAATTGAACGCTTTGGAATCTGTCCATATTTCTTCAACGCTGTACTCAGTGACGTTTGGACACTCCAAATTAGGCAACTCACGCGCCGAATGACAGGGCAGGGCAACGCCATCAGGTGCAATCGTTAAAAAGGTTGTTCCCCAGCCGTTCATACAGGCTTTGGGGCGGTCTTCGTGAAAATCGGGGACAACGTAGTAAATTTTCATTTTACCTGCCACCGTTTCTTTAAACGCTTGGGCGATTTTTTCCGCTTCTGCAAATTGCTCTTTGGTTGGCAATAATAAATCACGGTTGGCGTGCGCCCAGCCGTAGTATTGGGTATTAGCCAATTCCAGATAATCCGCGCCCAAGGCTTCTGCCATTTTTAAAATATCGGGCATTTGGTGAATGTTTTCACGGTGAATCACCACGCACAACACCATCGGATAGCCGTGTTTTTTGACCAGATGCGCAACTTGTTTTTTATGCTCAAACGACGCAGTACCTGCGATATGGTCATTTAATTCTTGGCTACTGGCTTGAATACTGACTTGAATATGGTCTAATCCCGCTTCTTTCAGCTCAATGATTTTGTCTTCCGTCAAGCCATAGCCTGAGGTAATCAGATTGGAGTAATAACCCAAATCTCGCGCGTGTTTCACCAATTCAGGCAAGTCTTTACGGGTTAAAGGTTCGCCGCCTGAAAAACCCAGTTGCACCGCGCCCATTTTCCGAGCTTGCGTGAGTACGCGCTTCCAGTCTTCCGTGCCGATTTCACTGCTGTGTTTGGCGTAATCAATTGGATTAGAGCAATACGGGCATTGCAAAGGACAGGCGTAAGTCAATTCTGCCAATAACCAGCGCGGTGGAGTAATATTAGTTTTGGTGTATCCAGCCATTTTGTAAAGCTACCTCTAAAAATGCGTTAATGTCGTTATGTAAACCTTGCGTAGCAAATTTTTCTTCCAACTCGCTGACGATCTGTGCAAGTGTACGCGAACCATCACACAGTTTTAAAATTTCAGCTGAACTTTGATTCAGTTCAACCATACCTTCTGGATATAAAATCACGTTTTTTTGTTGCGCTTCTTCCCATTGTAAACGGTGCGTGCGAGAAAATTGTATTGGTAAATCGGTGTTTAGGGTCACGGGTTTTGCCTCTTGGTTGGTAATTTTGTGTTATTTCATCGCTAATGGATTTTGTATTTGCAACCGCTTATAAACAAAAAGCCCATCTTGCATATCCTCTGAAAATAGAATATTGCAATCAGCACGCAATGCACTGGCAATCATTAAACTATCCCAATAGGAAACATGATAATCAGAGCGAATATTGGCAGCAGTGATTAAATCCTCTTTTATTTGCGCTAAAGTTTGATAAGCAGTAGTAAATTCTGCAATAAATTGAGCGATATAAGGCATATCTTTTTTACCTTTGCGCAATAAATTTACACAAACTTCATTAACCACTTGGGTACTGATAATAATGTTTTCTGTGTTGCCAATATACTGCTTAGCCTTTTGATGTTTTTCAAGCTCATTATCAGATTCTATCAATGCGTATAACCAGATATTGGTGTCAATAAAGACTTTATCGCTCATAAATATCATCCCGATTTAACGGTGTAAACTGGCTTAGCTTGATTGGCTTATTGATATAAGTTTCCAAAAAACTATTTTGTGGCTTTGTTTTTTGTATTTCCTGATTTAAACCTAAACGAAAATAATGAATCAAGTCATAGATTTCAACGAGCTTGTCGTCTGGAATTTGTTTAATTTCTTCAATTATTTGTGTTTGCAATTCAGTATCTTGCATATCAGTTTCTCAATGGTTGATGAAATATTATATAGGGCGGAATATGCTATTGCTATTCTGTTTTATGAGTTTTTTCAGCCATAGCCGCCTGATAATCCATTTCATCCTCGGCTGTAAACGTCATATCATCATATTCAAGTATTTTTACCGCATCGTTGGGTAACATCCGCAAAAAAGCTAATACCGTCTCTTTAACGTCATCACTTATTTCTAATAATACCGTTTGCATTTTGTTACCTCCAAAAGGGTTGGTTTTCGTACCTCAACCCAACCTACCGCGCTACCCATACGCATTGATTTGGATGATGCTCTTTGATGGTTTCCAATGCGCAAGAAATCGTTTCATAGTCTTTAGGGTCAATTGTGTAATTGAAATTAGTGGCATCTGTACCACCCTTTCTTAAAAGATCAAGCTCACTTTCTGAAAGAACATCAGCAGCAAGCCAAATTGCGCCAGCTGTTTTACCTCCAAGCGCAAGATAACTTGAATAGCCATGTCGGGTAAGTACTAGGAAGACCATGTGGTTGCCTCATCTTAATTTTAGGATATGACGCATCGTTTCTCAGTGCATCCGTTACGCATTTTATCGCGTTATGATTTATTGACGCATTGTTGATTTGATTCAACTGATATGGGGTGTGGTTTATCCAGTGTGTCGTGGTCTATTCTTGTATAAACTGGTTTTTGCATTCTAGCGATTAATTTTCCTATGCGTTCTTTTTGCTCACTATCCACGTTTTGACTCATATCTATTATTTCGTCCACTGTTGATTTTATTTCGGGTGGATTTGGCATTGATGCTTTCCATTTAATATGTGCAGTTATAGTCCCTTCGGTGGAGTTTATCTCTTTTTCTATTAAAGGCGCGTTAGATCTTGTGTCCATTTCTCTAAATATTACGTCTTCTATTTCAGTCATATTGGAATCGCCATACACATATATACCTATTCGGCGGTTGACTGTGTTGGTCGGTGGGACATTTACTTTTTGTGTTTGCGTACAAATTACTGCTTGTTGCGGCTGTATTTGAGTTTGGGCGGGATTTATTATTTGTTGTGGTTGCTCTACTTTTTTGTATTTACTGGCTGAACTAATAGTCCATCCTATTAACATCAAGGCGATTATTGATTTCAATGGTGATTTTTTCGCGCTTCTAATTGTCCCCGTTATTATTCCTCCTATCGCACCTATGATAAATGCCCCTATCAGTATCACTATTGTTATTGCAATACAAGCCACAATAAAACTTGTCATTTATTTTCCCTCTTGGCTCATTTAGCGGTTGTGATTTTTACCTTACCACCTGTCTAATATCTTCGGTGCGAGGTCGGGTTGGTATAATAGGATGTGCCGACGATAGGAGGCGCATAGTTCCTCGGTACATCTTATGTCGTTATGTCACGCACTTTATTATCACGTTAAAATCCAACAACCATGAGACTTACAGAGCATTGAATTACTTTAGCCACTCTTCAGTGTTACCATGCCGCCCAAGACCAACAGTGTCAAACTCATCGTATGATTCTTGCTTAGTCACACCAAGCACATGAAGAGCCTGATTTATGGCAGTAATTGAGACAACCTGCTGACCATATTTACCATCATTAAATATAACAGATGCTTGAGTACCAGCCCCACCAAATATCTCCGCTTCAATATAGGCAATAGTCCCATTTTTACTTAGTTGCTGGCAAATAGATATTAATGACTGGGGAAGCTCTATTTCATCATCGGTTAATGGGCAAAACGGTATTTTGTAGCATTTACATACGACCTCACCAATAGGTATCATTTCCATACCCTTTTTAAGGCTAACAATTGTCAGATTACCAAGCAATGATTGCGCTAAGACACCAGTTTTTGCTACTACTGCTTGAATTGTGTATGCCATATCTAATTTGAGTTAAGTCAGGTGGGTCGGATTAGGGAATAGCCGTAACTCGACATAATTTATGACTGTAATTAGACCTTGCAGGTTTTTAAAACCTGCAAGGTCTTGATGGATGTTATTGTCTTAAATCTTTCACCACGCGCACAATATCAGCATTATCCGTCAGGGTTTCTATGCTGAATCCCAGTTTGGTTACCAGTGCTAACATGGAGCTGTTGGCGGTCATGACTTCGGCTTCAAAAAATGCCATGCCTTTGTCTTTGGCGGCTTGCATCAGGGTTTTTAATAAGCGTGAGCCGATGCCTAGGCGTTGGCAATCGTCGGCAACGACGAGGGCGAATTCGACTGAACGCCCGTCTGGATTCATCATATATCGCCCTACGCCTAATTCGCTGGGTAGGTCTTTGTTGTCGGACACGGCGACAAATGCCATTTCACGGTCGTAGTCGATTTGTGTGAAGCGGACAATCATTTCAGGGGTGAGTTCTTGTAAGGCTTGTTTGTAACGGAAGTATTTGGTGCGTTCTGATAAGCGGCTGACAAAATATTTTTCCATCACCGCATCTTCGGGGCGGATGGGGCGAATGGTGATGTTCGCGCCATTGCTCAGTTGACAATGTTGAGTGAGTTCATGCGGATAGGGATGTATCGCCATGTGCGCATAGCGGGTCAGTTGGTGCGAGGTGTGTACTTTTATCCGCGCATCCACGGCAATCACGCCGTGTTCATCGACGATTAGCGGGTTAATGTCCAGCTCTAAAATTTCAGGTAATTCACTGACCATTGTTGATATATTGAGTAATACATCAATCAGGGCTTTTTCATTGGCGGGCGGTAATTGCCGAAACGCTTTCAGGTATTTTGCCGCTTTGGTTTTGGCAATCATTTGTTCAACCATGTAGGCATTGAGCGGGGGCAGGGCGATAGCGTTGTCTTTGAGAATTTCCACCATCGTACCGCCTAAGCCGAAACTGATGGCAGGGCCGAAGACAGGATCACGCACCACGCCGACCATGAGTTCCCGTCCGCTGTGTGAGCGGAACATGGATTCAACGGTCATACCCACTTCGGTGATTTCGGGGTGTTTTTGTTTGATGGCGGTTTCCATTTCCAGAAAATTACGCGATACATCTTGTGCGCTGCTAATGTTCAGGCGCACACCGCCGATGTCGGATTTGTGGCTGAATTCGGACATATTGACTTTTAACACCACAGGAAAGCCCATGGTTTGCGCTGCAATCATCGCGTCTCTGGCACTGGATACTTTGACGGTTTGATTGACTGGAATATTAAACGCGGCGAGGATGGCTTTGGATTCCTGTGCGGTGAGCACTTGTCTGCCTTCGGACAAAATGCGCTCGATAATCAGTCGCGCCCCTTCCACGTCTGGTGCGGCAAGTTCATTACTGGGCGAGGGAATTTGTTTGAGCAAGATTTGGTTTTGCGTGTAGTTGGCTAAAAAGGCAAACGCATCAACCGCAACTTCTGGGGTGGTGAAGTGGGCGATATTACTGTTGGCAAACAGATTGCGTCCTTCCTGCACACGCGCACCGCCTGTCCACGCGGCTAATACAGGTTTTTTGCTGTCTTTCGCACCATCAATAATACATTCGGCAACTTGGGTGGGATTGGTCATGGCTTGCGGCGTTAAAATCACCAGCACGCCGTCGATGTTGTCATCTTTCAAGCAGATTTGTAAGGCTTGTTGATAACGTTCTGAGGTGGCATCGCCCAGAATATCAATCGGATTGGCATGAGACCAATGCACGGGTAATACGGCGTTGAGTGCGTTGATGCTGTCGTCGCTGAGTTCTGCCATTTTGATACCGACATCTTCGGCACGGTCGGTACTCATTACTCCCGGCCCGCCTGCGTTGGTGATAATGGCTAAGCGGTCTTCGTTGACGACATAATTATTCGCCAATACCCGCGCGGCGGAAAATAATTCGATAATGCTATAGGCACGCACCACACCCGCACGCGCAATTGCCGCATCAAACACATTATCACCGCCGACCATTGCGCCTGTGTGTGACATAGCGGCTTTGCAACCTGCTTCATGGCGACCTGATTTAATCAGAATGACAGGTTTTAACCGCGCGGCGGCTTTCAGTCCGCTTAAAAACCGTCGTGCATCACGGATGCCTTCGACATACATTAAAATACCCGTGGTTTTGCTGTCGGTTGCCAGATAATCCAGCACTTCACCAAAATCAATATCCGCCGCACCGCCCATAGACACCACGGTAGAAAAACCAATGTCCTGCGATTTTGCCCAATCTAAAATAGCGGTACACACCGCGCCCGATTGTGATAATAACGCCAACGAACCGTCTTTTACCGTGCCGTCACCAAACGTGGCGTTCAATTGTCCGCTTGGACGCACCACGCCCAAACAATTCGGACCGATGAGACGAATGCCATAACGGTGGGCAATATCCAGCACTTCTTGTTGTAAATGTTTGCCTTCATCGCCCAGTTCACTAAAGCCTGCGGTGATGATAATGACGGAAGTCACGCCTTTTTCACCGCATTGGCGCACGATGTTCGGCACGGACGGTGCAGGTGTGGAAATGACGACTAAATCCAGCTCTTCGGGAACGCTGTTTAAATCGGGATAGGCTTTTAAACCCAATATCTCCTCGCGTTTATTATTCACAGGATACAGCCCGCCTGAGAACCCCGCTTCCTGCATATTAAGCAACAAGCGATAACCCACGCTGTCAGGGCGTTCAGACGCGCCGACGATAGCAACGGATTTAGGCGTAAAAAAACGATTTAAATAATGAGGACCCATGATGCACCATAGTAAGTGAAATAATTACCTTAAGAGTAGCATTGTTGGCTATGTTAACGGATGAAATTTTTGTGAATGGTGCGTGGTGTAAATACCGACATTCAAATTAACAACCACCAATGCGGCAATACCGATAGGCAGTGGCTGTTTGAATGCGGGTTGCGATGGTAACTTCAAAGTGTGCGAACTCAAAATAATGTACATTACAAAAAGAAATTTGCGCAGTATAAAATAAATATACTGCATACCTATCAATGAGTTACTTGTTAATCGCGGAGCAATGGTGCAGTTTGTTTATAAAATAGACTTTCAGTTTTTTTAAAAACTGTTAAAATAACCCTTCCAAGTTAGCACGCTAGCGTGAAAGACCGTAGGTTTGTATTACATTAGGGAGAGGCCATGCTTATATTGACTCGTAGAGTAGGGGAAACTTTAATGATTGGTGATGAAGTAACCGTCACTGTTCTTGGAGTAAAAGGAAATCAGGTTCGTATAGGTGTGAATGCACCGAAAGATGTCTCTGTTCACAGAGAAGAAATTTACGAACGGATTAAAAAAGAACAAGCTGAGTCGGCGGGCTTAACAGGTTCTAACGAGTAAGATTCAGGAGGGATGGCCGAGAGGCTGAAGGCGCTCCCCTGCTAAGGGAGTATGGGCTTTATCTCCCATCGAGGGTTCGAACCCCTCTCTCTCCGCCACTAACTTCACGTCAATGTTAAATAGATGTTGACATATACTCTTAAGTGAGAGTATAATGGGAAAATAAGTAACGCGCCCGTAGCTCAGCTGGATAGAGTAATCGGCTACGAACCGATCGGTCGGGAGTTCGAATCTCTCCGGGCGCGCCATTTCTAAAAAATTTTTAGAAATCACCGAATTATTCCTTAGGGAATATAAAGAATTAATCCCCTGTAGCTCAGTCGGTAGAGCGGGTGACTGTTAATCACTAGGTCGGCGGTTCGAGCCCGTCCGGGGGAGCCAAATAAATTAAAGCCCTGCATTTTCATGCAGGGCTTTTTTTATGCCTGAGATTTGATAAATACGTTTTCAGTTTTGATAAAACTATTTACTGGAGGCTATCTTAACCCGAGTTCGATATAAAGAAATATCCACGAAAGACACGAAAAATAAAAGCGATTATGTAGACTTTATTTGCTTTCATTTCAACAAAAATACCAAAGTGCAGTTACTTTTTAGTGCTTTTCGTGGACAAGATTTTCTTATCTCGAACTCAGGTTATCTTATTTCAGCTGATGTTGAATTATCTGTTAATTGCGACGCTCTATGAATAATCTCCATGTTTTATACAGTTTTCGCCGATGTCCCTATGCCATGCGAGCAAGACTCGCGATTGTTGCTGCTCAGTGTGAAGTGGAGCTTCGAGAAGTTGAACTTCGCAATAAACCAGAATCCTTACTTTTAGTTTCTCCGAAGGGGACGGTTCCAGTATTGATTCTGGATAATGGTCAGGTGTTAGATGAGAGTCTTGATATTATGAACTGGGCATTGCAACAAAATGACCCGGAATATTGGTTGGAGACCGCTTGGCTAAAAGATGCTAAGACTCTGATTCAGTGGAACGACGGAGAGTTTAAATATTATCTGGATCGCTATAAGTATGCGGATCGTTATCCAGACTTTTCCGCACTTGAATATCGGCGGCAGGCAGAGCGATTTTTAGCTGAACTAGAGCTGCGTCTCCATCAGAATGCCTATTTATGCGGCAATCACTTTTCATTGGCAGATGCGGCAATATTGCCCTTTATTCGCCAGTTTGCAGCGGTGGATAGTGTCTGGTTTGCATCGGCACCTTATCCGTTTATTCAGCAATGGTTAAATGAATTTGTTAACAGCAAGCGTTTTATAGCAGTGATGACAAAATATGAACCTTGGAAACCAGACGATTCGCCAATAAAATTTGGTCATTGAAAAGTCTGCAACAGTTATCATGATAAATACAGATTGCGTCGCAAAATAATGCCTGTCTTGGTGGCAAAACGTTTTCACCACTTAGCATGGGTATTTATTTCCCAGTTATTAACGATTTATCAGGTTTATGGAAAACTGTAGTGGTGTGCAAAATACACATACCCACCTGCTAAAGCCGAAGAAGCGATGCAGCAGGCGGATAATTTGTGTGTGGAGCGGGTTTAGCGATGATAGGGGTGGTTATGCAGAATACTCCATGCGCGATACAGCTGTTCGGCAACCACGATACGCACTAACGGGTGCGGGAAGGTGAGTTTTGATAAACTCCATGATTCCCGCGCCAGTTGCTTGACTTCATCGGCTAAGCCCTCGGGTCCTCCGACCAGTAATGATACCGATTGCCCGTTTTCCAGCCAGCGTTTCATCGCCTGTGCCAGTTCGGGGGTTGTCCACGGTTTACCGGGTATGTCCAGAGTGACGATGTGGGTGCTTTGCGGCAGGGCGGCTATCATGCGCTCGCCTTCGTCTTTGGTAATCCGCGCAATGTCGCTGTTTTTGCCGCGTTTACCAGCGGGAATTTCTTTCAGTACCAGTTCGCATTCACGCGGTAAACGTTTGGCATATTCATCGTAGCCCTGCTGTACCCAGCTGGGCATACGGTTTCCTACAGTAATAAAGTTGATTTGCATAAGGTGGTTATTTTAATGGACGACCTTTTGCATCTTTATTGATGTGACCACCAAATATCAGGACTGCTTCAATAAATCCCCACGCGGCACCATAGCCCATTGTTGCGGCGGTTAGAGCAATTTGCGCTAAACCTATCGAGTAATATTTATTCCATTTCCATTCAAACGGCAGTGAAAAACCTAAATAAAAGCGGTGTATGCCGGTAAAGCCCAAGAATAATGCCAGTATAGCCGCGACGTATTTGTATTTAACGGCTTTGGGTGGTTCTAAATAAGCTGCAACCAAGTTGACATTAACCGCTGTGTTGCCGTCAATGTCAAAATTAACATCATCACCCTCATCAGGCGGTACATCCGCCGCCCAGCCTTGTAAATCAAAAGCAAAAAACTGCTCTTCGCTTTTTATTACGCCCGATTGTGTTTTAGGATCGTAGCTTTCAATATGTCCAATCATCTCTTATCTGCCTTCTTGTGTTATTTTTATTATTTTAGTTATCTTGTAAACGTACTGCGAGTACATCGCATTGTGCATGATGCAATACGGCGTTAGCGGTTGAGCCGAGCAGCAATGCTAAGCCATGCCGACCGTGTGAGCCGACAATGATTAAATCGACATTGTTTTCTTCGGCAACACGGATGATTTCGATTTTAGGGCTGCCCATTTCCAACCAGCGGCAATTTTCAGGGACTGCCAGTTTATTAGCAAGTTCTGTTAATCGTATTTTCGCGTTTTCCATCAGTTCAGCGGTTAAATCCAGATTAAACGGAATGTCCGCGCCATAACCCGCATCGGTAATCGGCAAACTGTCCACCACATGAATCAGACTGAGTGTTGCCTGATAGCGTTCAGCAAGGTCTTTAGCGCGATTGATGACAGCATCGCATTGCTCAAAAAAATCGACCGCCAGTAATATATGTCGGTAAGTATTCATAAAGTGTTCCTATGTTCACGAAATAAGTAAAGCAGTCACTTGAAAAGCAATCACTAAATATAAGAATGCCAAACCCAAACTAAAAGCAAAGCTTTGTTCCAATGCGTTGCGCATGATATGCCCAGTAATGACCCAATGCCAGATAATTACGCCTATCATGGCTAAAAAGGCCAATAAATTCTCAGGGCTGACGGTCATGGTCGCAATAGGCGGCAGAGCAAATAAATCAAGCAGGGTATCCGCGCCTAATAATGCGCTGGTGGTTTGACAAAACCGTGTCAGTTTACCGCTGACAAACAGGCAAATCCAGCTGAAACCACTGATAAGCAAGACTCCGACGGCGGCTTTCAACACTGCACTGAACCAGTCTGTACTGAGATTCATCAATAAAAAATTGATACCCAGATTGGCAACAGCCAATAGTTTTAATAAGCCGATGGAATAGGGTAAATCCTGCGGTGTTTTTTTCAGCAGGCAGATGTCGAATATTAATTTTATCAGGTCGAGCATAGTATTTATGAGTCGTCGGTGTGGGTGCGGTTGTGAGGCTTATCATAAACCGACTGCCGGTGCGCGTCCAAATTCTAATCATCCGGCGCGTTCAATCGTGCTGATAAGGCGTTGTGTATCGGTAAAAATAAGGCACTGAGTTATAATACACCTCGTCAATAATTTTGCTTGTCATACATAGTTGGAATCAGACAGCATCTTATGAGTTGCTGTTTGCAGTATCAAACATTTTTCAGGTGTCGGTTTTTCATAAATTAAAGTGAATATTATGCGTAAATTAAAGTTGATAACGCGGGTTTTGTTAGCTCTGGTATTGGTTCTGTCTGTTGCGGGTTGTGCAGGAAGCAAAGTCACTGAAAGCACGGGTGAGTATTTTGATGATTCCATAGTGACGACAAAAGTGAAGTCTGCCTTTTTAGCTGATTCCAGACTCAGGTCGATGGACATTACAGTCAACACCTTTAAAGGTGCTGTTCAGCTGAGTGGTTTTGTTAACTCTCCTGATGTGATTACCAGAGCGGTACAGGTTGCCAGAACGATTAAAGGCGTTAGAGTGGTGAATAACAGTCTGGTGTTAAAATAAAACCAATGCTTACCTTTGGGTAGTGTGCGTATTGTAAGGCGTTGCTCGGCAACGTCTCACACTATCCAGATTCAACCCGATAAACATAACTTCAATTGCTAGAAAATCCAATGGCTAACACGCCCGCGTTCCCCGTCTCTATTCCCGACATTCAGCAACAACTTCTTTGGACTGGTTTAACTGGTTGCGCCGAATCCTTGGCGATAGCCAATGCGATTGAACAGGAAAATCGCCTGTTTGTCATTGTCACGCCCGACAATCAAACCGCGTTGCAACTCACGCATGAACTGGCATTTTTTTTACAGAACCAATACCCGATACTGCACTTTCCTGATTGGGAAACCCTGCCTTATGACGTGTTTTCGCCGTTGCCTGAAATTACCTCCGAACGCCTGAAAACGCTGGTATTACTGCCCGAAGTCAAGCGCGGCGCGTTAGTGGTGTCGGTCAACACGCTGATGCACAAACTCGCCCCGCGTGAACACGTTTTAGCCAACAGTTTTGCGATTAAAGTCGGCGATACTTTTAACTTGGAACTTAATCGTTTGAAGCTGGAAAGTGTCGGTTATCACTGCGTGTCGCAAGTGTACAGCCACGCCGAATTTGCGATACGCGGCGCGATTATCGACATTTTTCCGATGGGCAGTAACGTGCCGTTTCGGATTGAATTATGGGATGAAGAAGTCGATTCCATCCGCACCTTCAATCCTGAAAGCCAGTTATCGCTGGATAAAATCGACCAGATTCAATTATTTCCCGCGCATGAATTTCCGTTTACCGACGACGCGATTAAACAATTCAGGCTGAGTTTTCGAGAGCATTTTCCCAACGCCAACCCGAAAAACACCCTGTATGTTGATGTCAGCAAAGGCATCACCCCGAACGGCATTGAATACTACTTGCCGCTGTTTGTGGAGCAGACCGCCACGCTGTTTGATTACCTGCCGAAAACCGCCGTGTTGGTATTATCGGAATTGTTTCATGAGCTGGCACAGGCGTTTTACAGCGAAGCCGAAGAACGCTATGAACAACGCAAATACGACCTTGAACGCCCGTTGCTCAAGCCTGAACTGTTGTTTTTATCGGCGCAAGACATCACGCACACCAGCGAACAGTTCGCGCGGATTGTATTGCAGCCGACCGACGACGATACCAACTTACCCGATTTAACCATCAATGCCAAACTGCCACAACCTGCCGGCGCGTTACAACAGTTTATCAGCACGTTTCAGGGCAAAATCCTGTTTGTTGCCGAAGGTGCAGGACGCAGAGAAGCCTTAGCCGACAAGCTAAGAAGTTATCAAATTACCGCCAAACAAGTTGATAACTGGCAAGGTTTTTTAAATTCCGAAGTGTCGCCGTGTTTGTTGGTTGCCCCCATAGATCACGGCTTATTGCTGGATAATCCCGCAATCGCCATCATCACCGAAAGCCAGTTATCAGGTGAAAAAGTTGAACAACGCCGCAGAAGGCGCAAATCAGCGGCGCGTGAACTTGAAAACATCATCAATAACCTCAACGAGTTGAGCATCGGTTCACCTGTGGTGCATCAAGAACATGGCGTGGGTCGGTATTTAGGTTTGCAAACGCTGACCGTCGGCGGCATTGCCAATGAATTTTTGATGCTGGAATACGCGAATGGCGACAAACTCTATGTTCCCGTGTCGGCATTACAAGTCATCAGCCGCTACACAGGCATGAATCCCGAAGACGCGCCATTGCACAGACTAGGCAGTGATGCGTGGCAAAAAATCAAGAAAAAAGCCATTGAACGCATTCATGACGTTGCCGCTGAACTGCTGGAAATTCACGCTAAACGTGCGGTTAAACAAGGTCATGCGTTTGCTATCGACAACGACGAATACCAAGCCTTTGCCGATGCGTTTCCGTTTGAAGAAACGCCCGACCAGCAAGCCGCCATCGAAGCGATTTTAGAAGACATGGCAAGTCCGCAGCCGATGGACAGGGTCATCTGCGGCGATGTCGGTTTTGGTAAAACCGAAGTGTCGATGCGCGCGGCGTTTATTGCCGTGCAGGCAGGTAAACAAGTCGCCATGCTGGTGCCTACCACGCTATTGGCACAACAGCATTATCAAAACTATCAAGACCGTTTTGCCGATTGGCCGGTGCGCGTGGAAGTGCTGTCACGGTTTGTCAGTGCCAAACAGCAAAAACAACTCGCTGAACAACTGGCTCTAGGGCAGATTGACATTATTATCGGCACGCACGCGCTATTGTCCAAAGAACTGAAATACAAAGCCTTGGGCTTAGTCATTATTGATGAAGAACACCGTTTTGGGGTACGGCAAAAAGAACATTTCAAAAAATTGCGTCATGAGCTGGATATGCTCACACTGACTGCCACGCCGATTCCGCGCACGCTGAATATGGCAATGGCAGGGCTACGCGACATTTCCATTATTGCTAGTCCGCCGCCCAATCGCCACGTTATTAAAACCTTCATTACCGAATGGGTCGATGCACAAATCAAAGAAGCCTGTTTGCGGGAAATCAAACGCGGCGGGCAGGTGTTTTTTCTGCATAACGATGTGAAAACCATGGACAAAATGGCGCGTGAACTGGGCGCGTTAATTCCCGAAGCGCGGATTGAATCGGCACACGGACAAATGCCAGAGCGTGAACTGGAACGCATCATGCGTGATTTTTATCACCAACGGTTTAACCTGCTGTTGTGTTCCACCATCATCGAAAGCGGCATTGATATACCCAGCGCGAATACCATCATCATCAACCGCGCCGATAAACTCGGCTTAGCGCAACTGCATCAACTACGCGGCAGGGTAGGGCGTTCTCATCATCGCGCTTATGCGTATTTCATCGTGCCGCCTAAATCGCTGTTGAGCAAAGATGCGGTCAAACGTCTGGAAGCGGTGGAAGCCTCAGGTGAATTAGGCGCGGGTTTTATGCTGTCCTCGCATGACATGGAAATACGCGGCGCGGGTGAATTATTGGGTGATGAACAAAGCGGGCAGATTCAGGAAATCGGTTTCAGCCTATACAGCGAATTATTGGAACGTGCGGTCAATGCGCTGAAATCAGGCAAACAACCTGAACTCGATACGCCGATGGACAAAGGCGTAGAAGTCGAACTGCAAGCTGCCGCGTTGATTCCCGAAGATTATCTGCCCGATGTGCATCTGCGTTTGGTGTTATACAAGCGCATCTCCAACACCGAAACCACCGCCGACTTGCGCGAGTTGCAAATTGAAATGATTGACCGTTTCGGCTTATTACCCGAACCTGTGAAAACCTTATTCAGCGTGACCGAACTGAAACAACGCGCCGAACTGTTAGGCATCAAAAAAATAGAAGCCAGCGCGACAGGCGGGCGGATTATTTTCGGCGCACAACCCACTATCAATGCCGAACAATTGATTCACCTCATTCAAACCCAAGCACAATGTTACCGTCTGGATGGCATGGATAAATTACGCTTCACGAAAAACTTTACCAGCGTGGAAGAAAAGGTAGGATTTATTGGGCAGTTGTTGGAGACGTTGAAGGCGTAGGGAAACAGTAGTCAGTCCATTTTATTATGACGTGTGCAATAAAGACCTGCGAGGTTTTAAAAACCTCGTAAGGTCTAGTAGCTTGTTCTCGTTCCCCCACGCGCAGTGTGGGAGCTAGGTTTTTTGCCGATTTAAAGCCACTCCAACCGATACAAATCGGTGCGTCGATTCGCCAGATTACGGGTTGCGCCGCGTGTTCGCACTTGTTTTAATAATTCCAGATTCACATCGGCAATCAGCGTCATTTCGGTGTTGGGTGTGGCTTCGGCTAGAATTGCATCATGCGGAAAAGAAAAATCACTGGGGCTGAAAATCGCCGATTGTGAATATTGAATATCCATGTTTTCCGCATGAGGTAAATTACCCACGCTACCGGTAATTGCTACAAAACATTCATTTTCAATGGCGCGGGCTTGTGAGCAATAACGCACCCGTTGATAGGCATTTTTCGTATCCGTCCAGAACGGTACGAAAATAATTTGCGCTCCTTGCATGGTGGCTAAACGCGCCAGTTCAGGGAACTCGGCATCGTAACAAATTAAAATAGCAATTTTGCCGCAATCGGTATCAAATACTTTCAGCGCGTGTCCACCCTGCACCCCCCAACAACTCACTTCATCGGGCGTGACATGAATTTTATATTGCGCCTCAAATGTGCCGTCACGGCGTAATAGCCACGACACGTTATACAACTCGTGATTACTGTATTCAGGCAGCGAGCCTGCAATAATGTTGATATTGTAGGACATTGCCATTTCCAGCAGTCCGTTACGAATATCAATGCTAAAACCTGCCAAGGCGCGAATGGCATCAGGCGGGTGTTTATCGTTAAACAAACCCATCAGCGGCGCACTCATGTATTCAGGAAATAATACAAAATCGGCGTGATAACCCGACACGGCATCAATAAAAAACTCCGCGTGTTTGAGGAGTTCTTCGACACTGCTCATGGTGCGCATTTGCCATTGCACCACACCCAAGCGGACAACAATTTTTTCGCCGCCGATATGCGTCACTTTATCCACATAATCCAGATTCACCCATTCCAACAGCGTGGCGTAACCTAATGAGTCGGCATCGGCAGGTAAATACCCCGTCAATACTTTGCGGACATGAAAGCCGTTGGATAATTGGAATGACAGCACAGGATCAAAAATTTCCCGATTTTTTACTTCTTCAATGTAACGCACTGGCGTTAAGTTGGTGGCGTGTTTGGCATAGCCCGGAATACGTCCACCCGCAATAAAGCGGCGCAGATTGAGATTACGGCACAATTCTTTACGCGCATCATAAAGCCTGCGTCCTAAACGTAAGCCACGATATTTGGGATGGACAAAAATATCCACACCGTACAGCGTATCACCAGATGGGTCGTGATTGGTTAAATAGCCGTCACTGGTGATTTGCGAATAGGTGTGCGTATCACCGAACCGCGCATAATCAACAATCATACTTAACGCCGCTGCTACCATCACGCCATTGTCTTCGATGACAATCTGCCCTTCTGGAAAGCGGGTTATCTGTGACATATATTGTTCTTTTTTCCACGCACCGCCCAAGTTGTCGTAAACGTGTTCCATTAATACGGCAAGATTGTCGTAATCTTCGGCGGTTAAATTGCGTAGCTCTAATTTATGTTTTTGATGTTTAGGTTTTTTCATGGCGATGCGGGGGATGATTGTTTTGCTTGTTTAGACAAGCACACAGTAATCAGTTCCATCATAGCAAGGTAATTTGACACAATGATTACAACAAATTACTACAAAACCATATAATGAGCGCGTTATATCTCAGGTAAAATACACACTTCACTTAATCATTAGGGTCATCTTATGAGTACCGCGAAATACCGTTCCATCTTTACGCCCAGTACCGAGCAGCAACGTCAGGAAAATTTTGACGATTATTGGCTTTTCACGCAACAGCACGGTGGCGAGTTGTTCGAAGAAGACAGGGATTTATTGAAAAAACGCGCTCGTTTGCAGTATTTTCAAGACAACCCCGTGCGCTTGCGTACACCGTTAGCCAATCCTGAGAGCTTTTATCGTAATTACGTTACGATGGTCGATGATCCTAAGTCATTGGATCGGATGACCTTAATGTTGACGGGTATTTATAAATTTGCGCGTCATGAATGGGTGGGTATTAAAGGTGCGTGGGATTATGCACCCAGTATGGCAGATGCGCGTACTTTGCAAGATAAAATCTCGCGGGTGCATTTAGCCGAAGAATTCTGTCATGTGCGCTTATTTGATGAAATGCTGAAAACCTGCGGTTTGGATAAAGTGGAATGGGTACCGTTATCGCCGTGGAAAGAAAAAGTGTATGAAATTTTCCCCAAACTGCCCAGTTTTATACTGGACGCACCTGCGTTTGTGACCGAATTAATGGGCGTAACTTTTTACTGTCATCTGGATAAATTATTCGATGATGTCTTCGCTGATGAGCCTGAAGTACGCGAGCGTTTAAAAGCTCTGCTGGATGAGATTACCATTGATGAAGCGGCTCACGTTGGACAACGTAGAAATTTTGTCGGCAGCATCGGCATTAAAGTCTCCAAATGGCTGGTGAAACCGTTTTACACGATGTTCTTCGATGATATTCCCGAAGTCGGATTATTGTTTGATATTAAACAGATGATTAAAGATGGCGAAGAGTTTGATTTTAATCAATTGCCTGCGCGGATTGTTGAGCATAGTTGGGTGCCGTCATACTGCAAAGCTTGATTCGTAAGCTGATATTACGCATGAAAAAGCAATAGTCCACGAAAAGCACGAAAGACACAAAAAAATCAACATCTGTCATTCGGACTCCAAAGTATGTTTTGGACTCCGAATGGTGGGCAGTTCAAGTACCTATAAATGCAGGTAATCCATTTCAAAAACACAGGGTTGGCTCTCCACCAACAGATACCGCATTATTTTTTACTCTTTTTCGTGCTTTTCATGTCTTTCGTGGACAAGGGTTTTTAGATTAAATAATCGCCCGTTCTCTTATTTGGGCGAAGGTATCATCAACCAGCAATTTGCCGTTATGAAACACGGGACGCAATAAATTAGTGTGCGTACCTATATCGCCTTGTGCAATCGTTTCCAACCGCCCCGCGCCGTTACGAATTAATGCCAAGCGTCCGCGTTTGGATTGTTTGCCGTGATCGGTAATCGGGTCTTTATAGACATCGCGCCATTCGCCGTTCACTTGTACCGCCGAGGCTTTCATGGCAAATTTCAGCGTATCGCGGTCTAATTTTTGCAATAAACCCGCGCCCATACCGAACGCCAGATTATCCGCGCTGTAACCCGCTTCTTTCAGGGTGCGTAAAATGTCGCCGATGCTGGTAATGTTTACGCCGTCACCTTGAATCACCCGAATGTATGGCGGCAATAACTTGTAACCTTTGGAATTTAAAGAGCAGCCAAACAGGGCTTCCAATTTCTGCATGGTTTTTAATACAATTTCTACAGGTTCGCCGCTGTCAGGGCGAATCACCAACGTGCCTTGGGAATTTTCAATGGTGCTTTTAAATTCCGTACCCCACATTTCCAGCGCGTTCCACAGATTGTAAGAATCACTCACCACCGCGACCAGCTTATCTTTGGCTAAAAACTGGGTCAGCATATTGCGATACGCTTCTTTTTCTAAATCGCGTCCCCATGAGGTAATGGTGGAATGTTCCGCCGCTGGAATAGAAAATGCGGGCATATTGGCTTCATTGTAATAACGTTTCGCCGCTAATACCGCTGCCAAGGTATCCGTGCCTTTAAAATTGACCAAATGTGCCAAGCCTGAAATCGCCGCCGATTCTTGTGACGACACGCCGCGCGCGCCAAAATCATGCAGTTTAAAATCCAGACCGCTGAGATTATCGGCGGTTTCGCGTAAATACTGGGCAATGACTTTTTTGCAATTATAAGAGCGTGTGGCAACTGTTGTGCCGTACCAGCAGGCGCGTAACAGCATGGTTTCCAGATAACTGGTCAGCCAAAAACAGCGGGTGTCGGTGTTGACTATTTGCGCCATAATCTGGCTGGGTTCTGTGACCATGCCTTCGGGTATCGCGTCAATGCGAATCGGCAAAAAACCGTTGTGGGTTTTTAAAATAGTTTCCCAGCCTGCGCGATTAAACGGTACGCCATGCGGGACTAAAATCTGCTCGGCTTCATCAATCATTGCCGCCGTTATCGGGGTGAGCAAGTAGCTTTTAATGAACATTTGCAAACCGAAAAACACGATGTCCTGATAATCGCCGCCGCGTGATTCAATATAAGATGATACAAACTGCGCACCTTCTGGGTATTGTAAATAGTGCGACGATTTATAAGAGTCAGTATTTAAAATGATGTTGTCAACAATGGGGTTGTGCATTTGAAAATCCTCCAAATTATAAGAAAAAATCTAAGTCTATCTTTAGAGTTGCATGGTTATTCGCGTAATTAAATATTTGATGCTGAAATAAATAGGTTTTCAGATTTTATATCGGCTAAAAACAGCCAGAATACTTGACCTTTGGCTTTATAAACGCAGATAGTTTAATTAAAAAACGGGGTGTCAAATCATTAATGAGTTGTCCGTGTTTAAGAAAGCGATTGATAAAAACCGCAAAGTGATCAGTATTCATAGCAAGGAATCCCCTCGTTAAGATGTCAGCCCTGTCTATCAGGGCAGGGTTATTCTAATGCGATTTCAAGTGGTTGTTAAGTTTAAATTGTGCTGATGATATGAAAGAATCAAAAACAAGGTTTTTAACGTCGCTGTTTTGTCATCACTTTCATTTCCCCGCAGGCTAAAAGTATTTTTTTCTTCTGTGTACGGTAACGTACCGAAATGTATCTCGCACATCGCTATGCTATAACCGTACCTAAAAAGTATTACCGATCACGGCGGTTTGTTTGCGAATATCTCGACAACATCCGCGCTTTAATTTTCTATTTCTAAAGGATTTCTCATGAGACGTTTAATAATAACAGCCGCTTTATTTACTGCACTATCTCTTACTGCCTGTGACGATAAAACCACAGTAGTCAATGTTCCTGTTCCAGACCCTGCGGGCGCAACAGGTGCCGTCGGCAAAACGGGTAATGATGGTCTTCAAGGTAATCAGGGTAATCAAGGTAAAACTGGCACACAAGGTGCGGAAGGCAATAAAGGCGACACTGGTGCGACTGGCGATACGACGATTATTGTTACTCCGCCTGCTGCCACCGATGCACCTAAATAATAAAGTGATCGGCTGAATTGTCAGTCAAAAGCAATAAAGTTTATATCGTTCCCACGCCTTAAGCATGATTGTGTGCTGTTAAGCAGCGGCATGGGGGTGATATTTTATTTCATGAATCTCGCTATTGAGCCGTTATTGGCTCTTGTCGTTGGCATATTCATTTTATGAGTGCCACGGTTTTTAAATTATTTTGTGGCTATCTACATGATTGTCGTAGGTGTGATGGGATTGATGCGCCACGTCACGCTCACATAAAGCCACCATCAAAACCCCGATCTTATTCCAGTTATGTGCGTTGCCGCACCGACGGATTTAAATGTTCTGGGTATTATCTAAGTCAAGCACTGGAAATTAATATTCCACGCTTCAGTTATGACTACTCGGTCATGGCTAATTTATCAGGAGACTGTTATGAATAAAGATCAGGTAAAAGGCAAAATCGAAGAAGCCAAAGGTAAAGTCAAAGAAGCTGCCGGCGTTATATTGGATGACAAGGAGTTAGAGCTGGAAGGCAATGTCCAAAAAAATATCGGCAAGGTTCAATCGGGCATTGGCGATTTAAAAGAAGATATTAAAGACAGTATTTAATAGCAGAAATTTAAACCGCGCAGCTGAAACCAGTGCGCGGTCACAACAAGATTCTTGGATATTGTTTACAGAATATAAAGAGATTTCATCTCCTTACTACAATTCACATCACCGTCAATTGACGGTCTCTTACGGAGAAGCAGTCATGCTTGAAACTATCGCTCTTATTCTGATTGTCCTTTGGATATTCGGCTTAGTCTCTGCCTACACAATGGGCGGATTTATTCACATTTTATTAGTTGTCGCAGTCGTTATGGTGCTGTTGCGTGTTATTCAAGGGCGACGTGTCCTGTAATAGCAAGCAGTCCTGAGATTGTTGTCTGATTGGTAAGCCTGTATTTAAGAAAGACAAAATGAACGCTGTCAACAGGGTAGCAGTCGTATTAATCACCAATAGCCCAAATTCATTTAATCGGCAATGTAAAATTGTTAATGTTTACGTCCAAGGAGTCGTTACCATGAAAAAATTATACCTAGTGCTTATTTTTCCCTGTGTTTTGTTCAGTCTTTCTGCGCTTGCAGAACCATCGGGTCTTCAGCCGCAAACCCAAGGCGAGGTGACTTTTGTCAGTGGCGGTGTGGGCATTGATGAGCAAAATACGCTACGAGCCATGCAGTCGGACTATAACTTGAGTCTGTTATTTTCCGTGCAGGGAACCGGTGAATATCTCAGTGACGTGAAAGTCACTATCACAGATACCAGCGGCAACGTTTTTTTAGACACGGTTGCCGATGGCCCTAAACTGTTCGCCAATCTGAAAGCGGGGCGGTACATTGTGACTGCTAATCAAGATGGGCGGGTCGTTCGCAAACCAGCAACAGTAGGCGGCAATCACAGGACTTCGCTGTCCTTCACTTGGCCGCAAAACTGACCTGTTTGAGTTCTGCCGATATTAACAAGGCGCGTAGTGTCAGTGGTGTGACTTCTGTTAAAAACGATATGCGTCTTAAATAAAGAAATATCATGAACAATACTTATCAAGAGGAATCAACCATGAACACGACTACAGATAGAGTAGCGGACTTTGCACATGAGACAGTGGATGCGCTTGCCGATGCGTCCAATCATGCCCAAACCGCGTTTGATGAAAAAAGCGATCAAATAATAAACGCCGAGCAACAATTGCTGAAAAATTGCCAAACTTATGTCCGTGAAAATCCAGTGACTTCATTGGGTCTTGCGGTGGCGGGCGGTTTTTTATTAAGCCGATTATTGAACCGTCGCTAAATAGCCGCCATCATGAAACCGAACGCAGCCAATGATGCAACGATTGAGCAAACTGCACCGCATGATGAATCCATCGGTTCTAATGCGTTGGAAGATGTTCAGTCATTATGGTATGAACTGCGGGGTTTAATCTATGAACACCTTCAGCTCGCCGCCTTAGAAACGCGTCGGGCAGGCGAAAGTCTGGTGACTATGCTGATTGCAGGCGTGCTGGTTGCCGTGTTACTGATTGGCGCGTGGCTGGGAATCATGGTTGCAGTGGTGCTGATGCTGATAGAGCAGGGTATGGTGGCGAGTGCTGCCATTCTGCTTGCGGTGGCAGGCAATTTACTCATCGCTTTACTGCTTTGCGGGGTGATACGTCGCAAGAGTCATTATCTGTACTATCCGTCCTTGTTGAGTAGTCTTAAACCGATACCGCCAACGCACAGGCATAAGGATAAATCATCATGACGCATTACTTTAAACCCGCTTCCGCGATTAACGCCCAAATCAAGGATACCGAGCAGCAAATACTCAATCATCAACAGGCTATTGATAGGCGCACTCATGCTTTGGCTGGAAAAATACAGCAACAAATGGCTAAACCCGCCAACTTGCTACTGGCGGTGGGTATCGGTTTTATAGCGGGTGAACTGACCCAGAAAGGCTGTCGCACGACTGATAATCCACACGCTACGGAAACATCGCCGTTAACAACCGCATTCAGTCTTATCGGTTCGGCGAGAACTTTATATGCCGCGCTGCCTTTCATCTTGATGATAACGTCTCGTTATCAAGCGGGCGCAACTGAACAGCAGAGGGCAGATAAGACAAACAGAACAACGGCGAGTCTGTGATGAACATTGACCGCCTGCTTTTTCACTTTACTGGAGAATACTCATGAATCTTCCCCTTGAACCCTTGCTGTCTCTCGTCGTCGGGATATTGATTTTGATAGTGCCACGGTTTTTAAATTATTTCGTGGCAGTGTATTTGATTGTCCTCGGCATTTTGGGGCTGGCACACTAATGCTCTTGACTGGGTGTGTTATCGTTCCCGCGCCAGAACGCGGAAACGATAACAACGCTTATTCGCCTAACAGATGCCTGATAATAAAATAATGATCTTCAAACATTTTTTCAGGTTTCATATCGGCTAACGGCAGCCAAAATGCCTTTTCCGCATCATCTGCACCTTTTACTTTAGGCAATTCTTCCGCCGCAGGTAATTCAATCAAAAACGCATGAGTAATGGTGCGTCCGCGTGCCGAACGGTGCGGATCATCAAAGGTATGCTGGCGTTTAATACAACCGCGTAACACAGGATCGGGGATTTTCAGTTTGGTTTCTTCGCGCAGTTCACGAATACAGCCATCCTGTAAACGCTCATACTGCCCGATAAAACCACCCGGCAACGCCGCCAAGCCCTTACCCGGTCTGGCGCGGCGTTTAACCAATAAAATATGCCCCGATTGAATCACCACTGCATCGACCGTGACAAACACGGGTGGATACGGTACGGCTTGCCATTGTCGTTTGTAATCTTGGATAAATTCATGTTCAGCGCGGATATAATCAAACGCTGTCTGACTGAACTGTTTGGCAAAAAATTGTTGTGTGCCTTTGGGCGTTAAGGCATGAAAAATACTGTCGCTGTGGGCAAAATTATCCGCGTGGCTAAAATAATCATCACGCAAACCTGTGGCATTCAAGCCGTCCAGATTATCCACTTCAATAGATTCCCATTGCGGAAACATTTTTAAATAAAACGAACTGTGATCTTTTGAATGCCCGATTAAAGCAATGCTGGGCGTGTTATGCGGCATGGTATTCAACGCCTGCACCACGCCATTAACAATAGTCTGCACCGACTGCATCCAGATAGCGTCGTTATACGGCGAATCCATCAACGGCAACACCGTGATTCTGTCTGCGTCTTCTTTGCTAAATGAATTTAAAATCATCGCCTTGCGTTCATTAAACGACCACGGGTTACGATGTGAGACGGGCAAATGGGCAGAGCCGCACAGCACAATCATTTTTTCAGCCCGTTGCAAACCTTGGCTGATAATGTGCTGATGACCGTTATGGTAGGGTTGAAAGCGACCGATAAAGACCGCGAAGTGGTAATTTTTCATAGCAAGGAATCCCCTTGGTTAATGTGAAGCCTTGTCTATCAAGGCGGGTTTATTCTAGTCTGATTGTACTATGTTGTTAAGTGTTAGTTGTTTCAATATAGGATAGAATTTGTCTGATAGAAAACACGGTATAAGGAGTTAAAACCATGAGTGTAGTGATAAAAGATGGCTTTATCAGCGTAGAAGAGTATTTAGCAGGAGAATTGCTTGCCGACACCAAGCATGAATATATAGATGGTGATGTGTATGCAATGGCAGGGGCGAGTAAAAATCATCAAAGTATTGCAGGCAATGTAGTGGCTGAAATAAGACAGCATTTAAAAAATACACCCTGCCGTCCGTTTGGTTCTGACGTTAAAGTCAAAGTCGGCAATCAATTTTTTTACCCTGATGTGATGGTGGTCTGTGAGGACAAAACCGACAATCCCTATTACACCGAATCGCCGATTTTAGTAGTTGAAGTGCTGTCCAAATCGACACGCCGCACCGATGAAACCATTAAGCGTACCGCCTATCAATCCTTGCCCAGTGTGCAGGAATATGTGCTGATTGAGCAGGATTTTGTTGATGTGGAAGTCTGCCGACGGTCTTCTGGCTGGGTATCCAATCATTATTTTTTAGGTGATGACGTGCGGTTTGAATCGTTGGATTTTAACGTGGCGGTAGAAGAAATTTATCGCTGGGTTGACAATGAAGACATGGCGGCGTTTTTACAAGCGCGGGAAGCCGAGTTGTTATATACCGATGTAGAAGAGTGAACATAATGAATGATAATAGTGTAAACGATCAAAAAGTAATTGTTTGTTACTGTAGCGGAACAACCGAAACAATAATTGACGAGTTGATTGCCAAGGGTGTCAATACGCTGGAAGGCATAGCCAATGAGACAGGTGCAACCACAGGCTGCGGGTCTTGTGATTATGCCGTCGCGGCATTAATTGCTCAGCGTGTATGACGGTATTGATGAACCACAAAACCTGTTTTGGATTTTTGCGGTCTCAGTTTTTTATCATGCCCAATAAAAGCGCGATATGCACCAATTCGGCTAACGTAGAGACTTTCAGTTTGCTTTTCACCTGCGTGCTGTAATTGGCAATGGTTTTGTAACCCAGACACAATTCATCGGCGATTTTGTGCGCCGTGTAGCCTTTTGCCAATAATAAAAACACGTCAAATTCTCTGGCGGACAATGATTCTATAATGGCTTTATAATCGTCCCCGCTGGGTAACGGTTCATTAGCCGAGGGTTGTGCTTGTTTTACTAAGCCGTGTTCAATGTACAGTTCACCTGCGGCAACACTTTGTATCGCTTCAATCAGAATATCAGGGTGGGCGTTTTTGCTGATATAGCCTTTTGCACCTGCGTTGATGGCGCGGTCGATATACACGCTTTCATCGTGGACGCTGAACACCAGTATTTTGGCGTTACTGTCACGGTGACATATCCGCCGAATCGCTTCCAGTCCGCCGATGCCCGACATGGATAAATCCATGACCAGCACATCAGGCTGCAACTCGGTGTAGAGCTGACAGGCTTGTTCGCCGCGTTCAGCTTCGGCGATGACGTTAATGCTGTCTTCGGTGGCTAATAACATCCGAAAACCCGCGCGTACAATGGCGTGGTCGTCTACCAAAATAATGCTTATCGGGGTGTTCATGAATGAGGAATACTCGCGAATATTGTCATGCCTTGCTGCGGGCTGCTTTGCAGCATCAGTTCACCGCCTAAACTGTTGATGCGTTCCTGCATACCCAATAAGCCGAAGCCTGTTTGTTTTCCATTGGTTAGGCAGCCTTGCCCATTGTCGGCTACCGTTAATTGCAAGCCGTCGCGGTCAATTGCCAGCTTGATGTTGACGTGGCTTGCCTTTGCATGACGCACGGTGTTGGTTAAACATTCCTGTACGACTCGAAACAGTTGAATGGCAATTTTAGCATCCAATCTATCGGCTTCATGACTGCACTCCAGACTGATTGTTAAATCGGGTTGCCTGATTGCCCAGTGATTAATCAAATCTTCCAGCGTGGCGGTTAAGCCCAGTTCCGTCAAAATCAACGGATGCAACTGGTGCATCATGGAACGCACCACGGTCATTAAATGGTTGCAGGTGCTGATAATGGCATCGGTGCTTTGTTTACTATCGGCTTTAGGTCGCGCGGCGGTGACAGCCATGACTTTTATCGCGGTCAACGATTGCCCCAGTTCATCATGCAGTTCTTGCGCTAAACGTTGCCGCTCGTCTTCCTGAATTTCCAGCGTGTGTTGCGTGAGCGCGCGATTTTCCCGTTTAATACTACTGAGTTTGTCGGCGAGCTGGTTAATGGCGTTGGCAATATCGGCGTATTCTTTGATAGCAAACGGCGGCAGTTTTTGCTGATACTGCCCCGATTCGATGACTTTTAATGCGTTGACAATGGTGGTGATGGAATTGAGCGTTCTGTTAAATACCAGATTAACCGCGAAAAAACTCAGCAAGGTCAGCGAACAAAACGAAATAAAAAAAGCGATATTTTCCTGCCAGACTTCGGTAATTTCATCGAGCGGATTGGCTTGAATCAACAGCGTCAGATGTTTGCCATCACTGAGCGTCAAGGTGTGTTGCGTGTTCAGTGGTTCGCCTTGTACCAGATTGATAAACCATTGCGGCGGTGTGTGGTCATGCCCTATTGCATGGGTGTCGTGCGGGAAACTGATAATCTGCCCTGAGGGTTGTTGTATGCGCACCGTTAAATGGCGGATTTCTTCCAGCGCGTTCAGTTGCGGCAACCAGTCGGGCGTGGCTGAACTGTGCGAAAAACCGAAGCTAATCAGCTTGACCGCCAGTTGAATGGATGAATTGACTTCTTTATTAACGGCGGTTCGCGCCTGCCAGATGGCTATAGAACCGCCCAGCAACAGCACGGACAAGGACAGGAAAAAAATTCGGATGTTGATTTGATAGCGTAAACTCATGGAATCCGTCGGGTGCGGTAAAAAGCGTCATTATTCATGTCCTGTGCAGGATGTGCTATAGGAATAATTCTTTTTTTGTCCACGAAAGCCACGAAAAGCACGAAAAAAAGTAAAAAATAATGATAAGTCGTTGCGCAAAAGTGTTTAGACCCACAACTGGCAGTCGTTTTATGCCGCATAATGTATTCATCTATCATTCACAGTCCAAGCCATGCCGTAGACTCCGAATTATAGAGGTTGATTTTTTCGTGCCTTTCGTGCTTTTCGTGGACGATGGGTTTTTCATGCGTAACAGCAGTCAATAAGTTGTGATGCAGGAGTTCAATAGCTAAGGCTATAATCTCCACATAATCTAAAATCAAACAAACAGTAACTTATGAATACTTTACTAAAAAACACGCTCTGGATAATGGTTGCGGTACTGGGTGCAGGAGCTGTATCGGGTATCGCGCTCAATCGTGGCGAACCGATAAACGCCCTGTGGTTTATTACCGCCGCGTTGTGTATTTACGCTATCGGCTACCGTTTTTATGCGGCGTGGATTGCCGCGACGGTGTTAATGGTCGATGAAACCCGCGCCACGCCCGCTGAACGTTTGGAAAATGGCAGTGATTTTATCCCGACCAATCGCTGGATAGTCTTTGGTCATCATTTTGCCGCGATAGCAGGGCCTGGCCCTCTTGTCGGGCCAACTTTGGCGGCGCAATTCGGTTATTTACCCGGAACGCTGTGGATTTTGTTCGGCGCGGTGTTGGGCGGTTGCGTGCAGGACATGGTGACGCTGTTTTTATCCACGCGCCGTGATGCCAAAAGTTTGGGGCAAATGGCGCGGGATGAATTGGGCGCGTTAGGCGGTACAGCGGCGTTAATCGCCACGTTTACAATTATGATTATTCTGATTGCCGTGCTGGGTTTGGTGGTAGTGAATGCCATGAAACACAGTCCGTGGGCGACCTTTACCGTCTCAGCGACGATTCCGATTGCGATGCTAGTCGGCGTGTATATGCGTTATATAAGAGTGGGGCAGGTGCTGGAAGCCTCGGCGTTGGGCGTGGTGTTATTGTTGCTGGCGGTTGCAGGTGGGCGGGTGATTGATGAAAGCGCGACTTTGCGGGTGTTATTTGACCACGAAGGGCTGACGCTGGCGTGGTGGGTAATGGCTTATGGGTTTGCGGCGGCGATTTTGCCCGTGTGGTTGTTATTAGCTCCGCGTGATTATTTATCGACCTATATGAAACTCGGTACGATTACGCTGTTAGCTGTTGCGATTATCCTATTGCAACCCGATGTGAAAATGCCAGCGGTGACGCAATTTATTGACGGCACTGGGCCGATTTTTGGCGGTAAATTATTTCCGTTTGTCTTTATTACTATTGCTTGCGGGGCGATTTCTGGATTTCACGCGCTGATTGCCTCAGGCACAACGCCGAAATTATTAACCAATGAGCGTGATATTCGCATGATTGGCTACGGCGGTATGTTGTTGGAATCGTTTGTGGCGATTATGGCAATGATAGCGGCGACCGTGTTAGATCCGGGGGTATTCTTTGCGATTAACAGTTCAGCGGGCGTAGTCGGTAAAGAAGCCGTGGATGCGGTGGCGAAAATTTCTTCATGGGGTTATCCCGTCACCGTCGAACAAATGCAAGTGTTAGCGCAACAAATGGGTGAAGCCACGCTGTTTGCGCGTACAGGCGGTGCGCCGTCTCTTGCGGTCGGTATGGCGAGTATTTTCGGCAGTGCGTTTGGCGAGAGTATGTTGGCATTGTGGTATCACTTCGCCATTATGTTCGAGGCGATTTTTATTCTGACTACGCTGGATGCAGGTACGCGCGTCGGGCGGTTTATGTTGCAGGATATTTTAGGCAATAAATGGGCGGCTATGGGACGGACTTCGTGGTTGCCGTCGGTGATGTTTACCAGCGCGGTGGTGGTGTCGCTATGGGGTTATTTCTTGTATATCGGCGTGATTGATCCCAACGGCGGGGTGAATATTTTGTGGCCGCTGTTTGGCATTGCCAATCAAATGTTAGCGGCGATTGCTTTGTGTGTGGCGACAGGGATTTTAGTTAAATCCGCCAAAGGCAAGTATGCGTTTATCACAGGTGCGCCGTTGTTATGGCTGATTATTATTACCAGTACCGCCGCGTGGCAAAAACTGACCAGCGACGATGTGCGTATCGGCTTTTTAGCGGCGGCGAATGATTTATCGGCTAAATTAGCCGCTGGTTTATTACCGCCTGATAAAGCCGCTGTCGCGCCGAAACTGATTTTTAATTTTCAGCTGGATGCGGTGATTACGCTGTTCTTCGTCTGCTTATTGTGGTTGATTGTGTTTGATATGGTGCGCGTGTGTGTGCGTTATTTAATGGGCAAACCTGTCCCTGTGTTGACCGAAGTACCGCATAGTTTTACGCGCTTGGCAGAAGAATGGGTCAGGGATTAATCATGCTGCAAGTCATTAAAATTGTCTGGCAAGCCATTCGCCAGTTATCGGGTGATGATGCCTATGAGCAGTATCTGCGGCATCATGCTGAGCATCATGCCGCCGAGAGCGAACCACTGAGTAAACAAGCCTTTTTTAAAAAGTGGCAGGATGAAAAGTGGCAGGGCGTGAAGCGGTGTTGTTGAGATGAGTACACCGTCAGCTTAGTTATGACGGGTAAGGTTACTTAGACCTGCGGGGTTTTAAAAACTTCGCAGGTCTTTCTCGCACTGTGATAATAAAAAGGATTGTGTTGTTACGGTCTTGCTCCTGCTTCAATTGCCGTAGGTAAGAACACCAGCAGAACGCCGCTGACAAGTATAAAAAACACACTTAGCCATAACGCGAGTGTTGCATGAGTATGGTTATACAACCAGTAAATGAAAGCAGGGTGTATTAAATAAAGCAGGCTGAATAAGATAATCGCCCAGCCCCACGCTTGGTCGGTGCTTGCGTATGACGATTTCAAAGTGTAGCCGAGTAGACCGCCCAAGCCGCCGACACCTATTCCTAAAATGCCCGATAAAATAAGTAAGCCGTAAAATAAAATCTGCATTTGTTGTGAGCCTTAAAAATAATTTTTAATGAGTAGATGCAAGGTGGTAAAGAAAATAACGAAGCATCAGAATAAAACGCTAGACTAACAGACGGTTTTTACGTTAAAAGAGCATAACTGTTCTTCAAAAGTTGCAAGGAATTTATCATGTCGTTTTTACCGCAACAACCCAGTAGTGTGTCCGAGATATTGTCTGCCAGTGTTAAATTGTACACTGAGAGTTTTCCTAAATTGATTGGTTACAGTTTGATATTGTTTGTCTTTAACAGTGTAATTTCAAGTTTCGTCAACGATGCCATGTCTCCAATAGATACTACGCTTGAACCTGCCGAGCAAATGGCGGCAGCGTTGCAAATGTTGCCTTCTAGCTTAAGCATTACCTTTATCGCTATTTTGGTGTCCTGCGTGTTTTATGGTGCGATGATTTATCGCATTGATAACGTGGTCAATCAGCGTGATGATGATTTTGTCGGGATGTTGTTATTGGCACTTAAAAAATTCCCCGTCATTATCGTGGCGGGTATTCTTTATACCATTGCCATCACTATCGGCACTTTGTTATTAGTCATTCCCGGCATGATTCTGATGATTTCGCTGTCATTCTGCGGGTATTTTATTTTGCTGGAAGATAGGGGCGGTTACGACTCATTAATGGCAAGTCATCGGCTGGTGTGGGGTGATTGGTGGCGTACTAATATCGTATTTTTTGTGCCGACATTGATACTGGTTATTATTTTTATGATGGTTGGATTTTTGGGCGGTATCACTGATCCCACCGCTGAATCATCCGATACGCTGAACACCGTTTTTGAATTATTGGGTGCGCTTATCACCCCGTATTTTTATGTTATCGGCTATTTGCAATACCACGATTTAAAATTGCGTAAAAAAATGTAACTTTCATAACCCCCGAACCAAGAGAATAGGATGCGTACATATCACCTGCAAGTTATCGTCGCCGCAATCACTGTATTAAGCATTGGTGTTTGTCATGCAGATACGGTTTATAAATGTAAAAACGAACAAGGTAAATTACTGTATCAAAAAACACCGTGTGCCATAGAAAAGCAGGTGGTCAGTTCGTGGACTCCCAATACGAAAGTTGCCGCGCCCGCACAAAAAACCGAGAAAAAACCTTCCGAGCCATTAATCCTTAAGCAAGGGCAGGGTGGTCATTATTATTCGAGTGCTGAAATTAACAGCCATTCGCTGACCTTTGTCGTCGATACGGGCGCGACGATGGTTTCATTGCCGAGTGAGTTTGCCAATTCGGCATCCATGTTTTGTAATGACAAAGCGCAGGTGAACACCGCTAATGGTGTGGCTAATGTCTGTACTACGACTATTACCGAAATGAAACTGGGTAATTTTACCCTGACCAATGTACCCGCTATGATTGTGCCGAATTTAAGTCAGCCGTTGTTGGGTATGAATGTATTGGGGCTGTTTAATATCGAACAAAAAGACAATGAAATGAAGCTCTCAGAAAAGGAAACTAAAGCCCCGTAGACGCTGAATGTGACAGTCGTACGGCTGTCATGCAGTACGGCTATAATCATGCGTTACCCCACCTGTTGATAATTGACCACGAGGATGAGAATGCGCCCGTTTACAGGCAGCTATACGCTGGATGATGTACAGTTTTTATTAAAGCCGATAAGCGTAGAAGATACGCCTGTTCATATCAAAGAAGCCCTGATTCAGTCAGGTAAAAAACATTATTCCGAAATGCTCAGCCATGAGTCATTGCCCGCCGATGATTATGTCGCGCTGTTTCATGAGGCAATGGCGTTAAATCAGGAGCGTGTCGCCGAGCATTTGTTGATATTGGCAAAACAGATGATTGCCACCCGTCCAGAGGGTATTACTTTAGTTTCTCTGGCGCGCGCAGGAACACCTGTCGGTGTGTTGCTCAAACAGGTGTTAAAGCGATATTTCAATACCGAGGCGGCGCATTATTCGGTGTCGATTATTCGTGATGTCGGCTTGGATACCAATGCACTGCGCTTTATTTTGCAGCATCACACGCCGCAATCCTTGGTGTTTGTTGATGGCTGGACGGGTAAAGGTGTTATTGCCCGCCAATTAGCAGACAGTCTGGCAGATTTCGCGCTCAGTGACAGTGTGAATATCCCCGCTGACTTATATGTATTAACCGATTTATCAGGCAGTGCCGCCGTTGCTGCCTCGTGTGAAGATTATCTGATTCCCTCCAGCGTGTTGAATTCAACGGTTTCAGGCTTGGTAAGTCGTTCAGTATATGATCCGCACAGCACAGACGCGGCTGATTTTCATGGTTGTGTGTATTATCAGCAGTTCACCGAACAGGATTTATCAGGATACTTCATTGAAACCATGCTGGATTGTGTGGAGCGCGTGTGGCGCAGCGGCACATTTGAAGCACAGACTATCAACCGCCCGCAGTTACAGATAATCTCGGAAAATCTGCTGCACAATCTAGCCGCGCAATATGGCATCAGCCATGCCAATTACATCAAACCGGGTATTGGTGAAGCCACGCGGGTGTTGTTACGCCGCGAAGCCCAACGTTTGTTATTACGCGACTTAACTGCTGAGGCTACGCGCCATTTGCGCTGGTTGGCGGAGTCTAAATCCATTCCTGTCACGGTCTATGCGGATTTACCGTATCAAGCCGTGGCACTTATTAAAGAAATTAATTCATGACATTACACACAATTCCTTGTACGCCGTGGGCGTTAGGTGCGCCGCTTTATATGCCTGCACACCGTCACGATATTTTAGAGTGTGCCAATGGCGAAAAATATCCGTTGTTGCGTTCGATGATTTTTTGTACCGAAGACGCGGTCTCACACAGTGAAGTGGACAGCAGTTTGCGCCATTTGGGTTTATGTCTACAGGGTTTTCGAGACGTACCTGCGCGGTTTCGCTTTATTCGGGTACGCAATCCAGAGGTACTGGCGCGTTTATTGGAGTTGCCGCATATTGATAAAATCGACGGTTTTGTGCTGCCGAAATTTGATACCGGCGTGTTCCATGCCTATTTTGATCAGCTGAAAGACACACCGTTTAAAATCATGCCCACGCTGGAAACCCGCGATGTGTTTGACGTGGGAGCCATGTGTGAATTAAGACAGGCGTTGTTACAGGACGAGGTGTTTGCCCGTATTTTGATGTTGCGTATCGGCGGCAATGACTTGATGAATCTGTTGGGTATCCGCAGACCCCGCAATTTAACATTGTACGATACTCCGATGGGGCAGGTGATTTCCCAATTGGTGACGGTATTTAATCCCTATCATTTTTCGTTATCTGCACCCGTATTTGAATATCTTAATGACAATGACACCTTGCAAAAAGAAATTCAACGCGATTTGGCGTATGGTTTGTGCGGCAAAACGGCGATTCATCCCAGTCAAATCGCCAGCATTGAAGCGGGATACTCAGTCGAGTTGGATGATTATGAAATGGCGGTTAAACTCGTTGACAGTGCCGCGCCTGCGGTCTTTAAAATGCACCACGCCATGTGTGAAGTGGCAACCCATCGGCACTGGGCAATGGGTATTTTGCAGCGGCAGCAGTGTTATGGGGTGAGCGGGGAAACCGCCTTGGCGTGTGCCGAGGTGTCGTTATAGAGCGAATGTCCACGAAAGACACGAAAAGCACGAAATATAAATATTGAATGATGAGTTAAACCGTTCGTGGTGAGTGTGTCGAACCGCATCAACACCTTTCGACAAGTTCAGGGTAAACGGCAACCGTAAAATATTACTCAATATTTTTGACTGCCAATTGATGTTTTCGTGGCTTTCGTGCTTTTTGTGGACAATATTGATAAGAAAGGGGAAATTATGAATAATCGAATTGATTTGGTTGCTGGACAAAACTGTCCGCTATCAACGCCGTCGCTGCATATTTTAGTCAGTCACGGTACTTGTCCGCAGGGGTTGGAGTTGGATGTCAGTGCATTTTTACTGAATGCACAGGGCAAGGTATCAACAGATGATGATTTTATTTTTTTTAACCAGCCTGCCAAAGTCGATCAGGGGATTTTACTGGAACCTGAACAAAATCGTTTTACCCTGCATTTAGAGCGCACCGGCAGCGATGTACAGAAAATATCGTTAGCCATGACGATTGCCGATGGTGCGAGTAAAGGGCAGAATTTCAGTCATCTCAACAGCGTCACTGTGCTGGTAAAAGATTTTTTAACGGGGTTGGAAATAGCCTGTTTTGTCTTGGACACCACACCCAATAAAGAAACCGCGTTGATTCTTGCCGAATGCTATCGGCATCAGGGAAACTGGAAATTCCGCGCTATCGGTCAGGGTTTTGTCGGTGGCTTGCAACCGTTAGCGGAACATTTCGGTGTCGATGTCAGTGAAGCGGAAACCAGTAGTTTAGCGACTGCCGAGTCATCGCCACCTGATGTCACACCCGCAAAACTGAATCTCAGCAAAGTTACGCTGGAAAAGAAAGGTCAGTCTATTTCACTGGAGAAACAAGCAGGCGGATTGAGTGAAATTATGGTTAATCTTAATTGGAATGCCACGCCTGTTAAATCGGTCGGCTTTTCCCGTCAAGCGGCAACCGAGGGCATAGACCTTGATTTGGCGTGTCTGTGGGAATTTGAACAAGGCGAAATCGGTGCAACTCAAGCCTTAGGCGGGCATTTCGGTAATTTTCATGCCTTTCCGTTTATTGAACTGGATCAGGATGACCGCAGCGGACAATCAGTCGGCGGCGAAACTTTACGCATTAACGGGCGTTACTGGCAGGAATTTCGGCGCATTTTAATTTATACCTTTATTTATGAAGGCGTACCGAACTGGTCTCATGTCGATGCGGTGATTACCATCAAAACCAAAGACCAGCCCGATATTGAGGTGCGTCTTGACAGTTATCGAAACGACCAGTTTTTATGTGCGATTGCGGTGCTGGAAAACATTAATAATCAAGTGAAAATCACTAAGCTGGTAGACTATTTTTCAGGGCATCCAGAAATGGACAGAGCTTACGGCTGGGGCTTGAATTATGTCGCTGGCAGCAAATAACAGACTTATCAATACTAACTAGGAGAACGATAATGGGTTTTTTTGACGATTTAAAAAACAAAGCGAATGAATTAAAGAACGATGTATTGAAATTTAAAAACAAAGATTTTCTCAATGCGGCAATGGCAGGTTCTGCGTTGATTGCAATGGCGGACGGTTCTATCAGCGCGGAAGAAAAACAAAAAATGATTAAGTTCATTGAGCATAATGAGTCGTTGTCGGTGTTTACCACCAGCGATGTGATTAAGGCTTTTCAGGATTTTGTCGGACAGATGGAGTTTGATAAAGACATCGGTGAATCAAAAGCCTACCAAGCCTTGGCGAAAATGAAATCAAACAACGAAGCGGCGCGGTTGTTGATTCGTATGATTATCAGTATCGCGGCTTCAGATGGTAATTTTGATAAGGATGAGAAAAAAATCGCGGTGAAAATAGCGCAGGAATTAGGCTTGAATCCAGCCGAGTTTGAATTGCTGTAGGAAATATAGAGCAAACCTGACAGGCGTATAAAACCTGTCAGGCTGCATATTAGCAATTAGAAAGTAATAGTGCCTTGTACCCAGATTTTTTGGGTGTCAGTTGCATTAGGGCCAAAGCCGGTATTACCTTGGGCATTATCAAAATAAGCGTATTTAGCTAAGATGGAATAATGCTTGCCGAATTTTTGCTCCGCTTGAAAATCCCATTCTTTGCCGTAGTTAATGTTGCCTGTGTCATCAGAAAAAGCATGAAAAGTTCCAGAAATCACAAGGCTGTCATTTTCCAAAAATTTTCCAGTTATTGTGCCGAATACATCACGAATACCGTCTTTAGGCGTAACTAAAAATAAATCTGCCCAGCCTTGGAAAGCGTGGTTAGTACCCAGTGGAGTTTGAAAGGCTTGATTGAGACCATGACCGTTCAGCTGCTCCATCGCGCCTTGAAAGCTGAAGTTATAGGCGGTAAAGCCACCCATCACGTTAAAACGGTTGGCAGTGTATTTGACAGGGCTGTTGAGGTAGTCTTTTTGAATAGACCATTCAGCGGTATATAACAAACTGTAATTATCAAAAAATTTCTTCGGTTTTTCTGGATTAATAAAGCGTAAACCGTAAGTTTGATTTGATTTAGAGTTCGTTGAACCGCCTCTGGCAGTAGTATCCATGTCGGTATAGCCCAACCAATAGCCATAACCGATCATTCTGCCGTAATCACCCAAGTTGTAATTCAGGTTAAGTATCGGGGCATTAATGTGTTCAGTGGTTGCGGTAAAGGTGTTCACGTTACCGATATAACCGACATTAACAACTAAATGGTTCAGTGATTTGTTGGTAATTAACACAGAGTCAAATGTGGTTTCCAATTGTCTCCAGCCGACGTTACCGATAAAGCGGTCATCATCGAATTTAATACGTTGCCGTCCGCCTTTGATAACGGTATCAGGAATACCAGAATAACTCAGCCATAATTGATTGAGTTCATTGTAACCAGGATCGGCAACTACCGAATACCACGGTTTATTGTTGCGTCCGTTATTGTAGTCGGATTGTAAAACGTGCGTACCTTCATATTCTACATAGCCCTGTACACCATAATAGGTTGGCGACAGTACGCCAAAACGAGTGCGTATAGTGTTGGCATTGGCGGTTCTTGGTTGCACTGAGCTTGCTAACGGTTTCCCTGTCGCGGGGTTAATGGTGTTATCCTGATTAACGTTTTCATAACGATAGCGCATATCAATTTTGACACCACCGTCTCTACCGATTTTAAGCGCGTCTTCAATAGTTTTGGTTATGTCATCAGCCATGACTGAGCCACTGGCAACTGACAGTGAGAGTAGTGCCACAGATAGTGGTGTGGATCGTTGATTTTTCGGCATAAAACGCCCTCTTTTATTGGAAACATAAACAATTATTTTTCATGCCGATACGATTTGAAAATAATGAATGTGTTGTTCATGTTTACTATTTTTTATTAAGCAGTATAAGCCTCGGTTTGTACTGCGGATTTCATGTTGGGCTGCCAAAAATCGGCAGCCCAAGCTGATTATAGTTTAGTCTCCGGTTACTCTGCCATCTTCTACGACTTCTTTACCTTTCAGACCAATGGTAAATTTGGATAAGTAGTCGTTGGGTTTAGTGCCGTCAAAAGTAACTTTATCGATAAAGTAGCTTTGCGGTGCTTTAAAGCCCGTTTCAGTTTTGGCAGGAAAATCAGATGCTTTGGCTTTGTTGTCGCTGATAAGTGCGTCAGCCGCTGCCATGTAAACGTCAGGTTTGAGAATTTTTTTCGCAGTTTCCATGTACCACGCATCGTCTTTGTATTCGTTAATTTGTCCCCAACGACGCATTTGTGTTAGATACCAAACCGCACCACTGTAGTACGGATAAGTTGCATTTTTACGGAAAAATACGTTGAAGTCAGGTAATGCGCGTTTGTCACCTTTTTCATATTCGAATGTACCTGTCATGCTGTTGGCAAGAACCGCTTCATCGGCACCGACATATTTACTTTGTGCCAATATTTTGATGGCTTCAGGTCGGTTTTTACCATTGTCTTCATCCAACCACATAGAAGCACGAATCAAGGCTTTTACAACCGCAACATGGGTTTTAGGATTTTTTTCTGCCCATTCTTTAGTGACACCTAGGATTTTTTCAGGAATATCTTTCCACATCTCATCATCAGTAATGACAGGAACGCCTACGCCTTTAGCAACCGCTTGTTGATTCCACGGCTCACCGACGCAATAACCCAAAATAGTGCCTGCTTCCATAGTTGCCGGCATTTGGGGTGGAGGTGTCACAGATAACATGACGATAGAACCAATTTGTCCTGTGACATCATTGGGTGGTGAGTAGTAACCGGGATTGATACCGCCGCCTGCCAACCAATAACGCAGTTTAAAGTTGTGGGTGCCGACAGGAAAAGTCATGCCCATATTAAAGGCTTTACCTTCGTTTTTGTAAGTCTCAGCCACTGATTTAAGGGATTCGGCTGAAATAGGGTGTTTGCCTGCTCCACCCGCCTTCATTTTGCTCCAAGTATCATTAGAGACGGTAATTGCATTGCCGTTTACACCCATCGTATAGGCGGTAACAATGTCCGCTTTAGTGCCGAAGCCAATGCTTGCGCCAAGTGGCATTGGAGCTAACATGTGTGAACCGTCCAGTTCGCCGCTGATGACTCTATCTAATACCAGTTTCCAGTTGGCTTGTGCTTCTAACTGTACGTTCAGTCCTTCATCCTTAAAAAACCCTTTTTCGTAAGCAATGGCTAATGGTGCCATATCAGTCAATTTAATAAAGCCCAATTTAAGATTGGGCTTTTCCAGTTTTTCTTTGCTTGCGGCAGTCGCAACTGTTACGCCTCCAAATGAAATCAAAGTAGATGCCGCAATACAGACGGCTAGTTTTTTTAACGTAACGACTTTCATACTGACCTCAATAAGTAATAATGGAACAATAAATGTATTAAACATTCATCGTTCTTCAAGCATTATGCGTGCCATAAATTAAAATAAATAATTTCATTTATAAATCAACTTGTTATGCTGTTTTATGTGTTTTTTTAAGAAAATTTTGGTAATAGATAGCCGTTGATTTTTGGGCAATATCAATAAATTCGCACCTATTTGGAGCGATATTCTGGACAGTTCAGTCGCTGAAAAGCGATGAAATCTATATGACATGGCTGTTACGACGAGTGCTGCCTTATCGAAAATTGAAGGCAATAAAAAAACCTGCCGACACAATGTATCCGCAGGTTTTAAGGATGTGCTTAAGCTCAGGAAGAGCTGGCATTGCGATAAATCAGCGTTATCGAGGTATCGCATAGCTGCATACGCAGTTTCAAATTGATAGCAAGCTTAACTGCGTTTGCACTATTTTAGGTCGGGCAATTAGAAATTGACGTTGCCTTGTACCCAGATTTTTTGGGTGTCCGTGGCGGCAGGTGAAAAACGACTGCCTGCATTATCAAAATAAGCGTATTTTGCTAACACAGAATAATGCTTGCCGAATTTTTTCTCGGTTTGAAAATCCCATTCTTTACCGTAATTAATGTTGCCCGTATCATCAGAGAACGCATGGAAAGTGCCTGTGACTGCCAAGCTGTCATTTTCCATGAATCTGCCGATAATTGTGCCGTAAACATCACGAATACCGTCTTTAGGCGTGACTAAAAATAAATCTGCCCAACCTTGGAAAGCGTGGTTGGTTCCTAATGGAGTAACAAAGGTTTGGTTCAGACCGTGACCGTTCAACTGCTCCATGCCTGCCATAAAGTCGTAGTGATCGTACGCTCGCAGACCGCCCATGACGTTATAACGATTGGCGGTATAGTTGACAGGGCTGTTGATGTAGTCTTGTTGGATGCTCCACTCAGCCGTATACAGTGGGCTGTAGTGTTCCATAAACTTTTTCGATGGTTTTTCGCTGTTGACGACACGAAGACCATAAGTTTGGTTTGATTTGGAATTTTGACCTGTTCTGCCAGTGGTATCAGGTTGCGTGTAGCCCAGCCAATAGCCGTAACCGATTAAATTACCATAAGCACCCATGTTGTAATTCAGGTTTAAAATCGGTGCGCGAATGTCTTCATTAGTGGCAGTAAAGGTGCTGACATGACCTATATAACCGACATTGGCGGTTAAGTTTTTAATGGATTTGTTGGTGACCAATACCGCATCAAATGTCGTTTCCAGCTGTCTCCAGCCGACGTTACCGATAAAACGGTCATCATCAAATTTTATACGTTGTCGTCCGCCTTTAATAACAGTATCAGGTACACCCGAATAACTGATCCATAATTGATTGAGTTCATTCCAGTCAGGGTCGGCAACCGTTGAATAGTTAGGTTTGTTATTACGACCATTATTGTAGTCGGATTGTAAAACGTGAGTGCCTTCGTACTCCACATAACCTTGCACACCTTCATAGCTGGGCGATAGTACGCCTACGCGCGAGCGGATAGTGTTGGCATTGGCGGTTTGTGGCTGGGCAACTAAGGGTTGTCCATTAACGGTATTGATGACATTATCCTGATTGACGTTTTCATAGCGATAGCGGGTATCAATTTTAACAGCACCGTCTTTGCCGATTTTAAGTGCGTCTTCAATATCTTTAGTTGTATCGGCCAAGGCTAGGCCACCACTAACGGACAGGGAGAGTAGTACCGCTGAGAGCGGTATGGTTCGTCGATTTTGTGGCATAAAGCCTCCTTTTATATGAGTAAAAATTTGTATTAAGTCTAGCATTGTTTGAGTTTTTTTATAGAAAGCATTGGCTATGTCATTATTTTAATAAGCCATATACATAGTATTTTTATTTTTCTCTTTGCTAATCAATGGGATAGTGATTTGTTAAAGACTTTAAGTTAGTAATGTTTCTTAAAATACGTTGAGTTGAATATATTTTTGATATGTTATTCAGAGTCAATGATTAATATTTATCTGTTTTTCAAAAACAGTGCTGGATGTTGATACTAACGGGGATTTTTATTTATACGAGATAAAGCATTAACCATAATCGCCATATTGGCAGTGCTAATCCAGCGTTGAGGAATCGGCGTTTTTGTGGTGTAATGCCAATGTTTTACGTCTTAATGCGCCTCTTCATTTTAATGATTAAAATGAAGGGGATGGTTTCGCCACAACTTGCTTGGAGAGTAGGCCTCAACTATGCAATTTACTATTAAAAAAGGTTTGGATCTTCCCATTACGGGAAGTCCTAAACAAGAGATTGAAGATGGCAATAAGGTTAATTCCGTTGCTATTTTGGGAATGGATTATGTGGGCATGAAGCCCACCATGATGGTTAATGAAGGGGATAAGGTCAAATTAGGTCAAATTCTTTTTACTGACAAGAAAAATCCAGGTGTCAATTTTACGTCGCCAGCGGCTGGTGTCGTTAAATCAATTCATCGCGGTGCTAAACGGGTTTTGCAATCCGTTGTTATTGAATTGCAGGGTTCTGCACAAGAAACCTTTGCTAAATACAGTGCAACTGATTTAGCCGATTTAACCGCGCAACAAGTGCAGGAAAATTTAGTTGCCTCAGGGTTGTGGACAGCATTACGCACCCGTCCTTATGGCAAAATCCCCGCTATAGACAGTAAACCTGCGTCTATTTTTGTGACTGCAATGGATACACGCCCACTGGCGGCTGATCCTGAGTTTATCATCAAAGAACGTGCGGATGATTTTGCCAATGGTTTAAAAGTCATTGCTAAATTAACGGACGGCAAAACCTATCTTTGCAAAAAAACAGGCGATGAAATTGCCACAGGCAACGCGCCTGTAACAGTTGCAGAATTCAGCGGCCCGCATCCTGCGGGTTTGCCAAGTACGCATATTCATTTTATTGATGCTGTCAATATCCATAAATTTGTCTGGCATATTGATTATCAAGCGGTTATGGCGATTGGTGCGCTATTCACTACAGGTCATTTAAACGTTGAACGTGTCGTCTCTCTGGCAGGCCCTACGGTTAAAAATCCACGTTTACTGCGTACTCGCGTCGGTGCAAATCTCGATGAATTAGTCGCTGGTGAATTAGCCGATGACGTTGAAAGTCGTGTCGTGTCTGGCTCAGTGCTATACGGTCATACCGCAAGCGACTGGTCTGCGTATTTAGGTTTTTATGATTTACAAGTCTCGGCGTTAAAAGAAGGCAGAGAGCGTGAGTTGTTCGGCTGGATAGTGGCAGGTAAAAATAAATATTCTGCATTGAATGTGTATACCTCCAGTGTCGATAAAAAACATAATCGTTTATTCCCACTGACAACGGATAAAAACGGCAGTAACCGTGCGATTGTACCTGTAGGCATTTATGAAACAGTTATGCCGCTGGATATTTTGCCAACGCCGTTATTAAAATCGTTGATAGTCGGTGATTCTGACCAAGCACAATTATTGGGTTGTTTGGAATTGGATGAAGAAGATATGTCCTTATTTACCTTTGTTGATCCGGGTAAGCATGATTTCGCCCCTGTCTTGCGTGCGAATTTAACTAAAATTGAGAAGGAGGGCTAATGTCGGCTAGAAAATTCTTAGACAGCATAGAGCCGCATTTTACCAAAGGCGGTAAATTGGAAAAGTATTACGGTCTCTATGAGATGGTCGATACGTTCATTTATACCCCTGCTGATGTGACACGCGGCACGACTCATGTTCGTGACGGTAACGATTTAAAACGCACCATGACCTTTGTGGTGATTGCGACGTTGTTCTGTATTTTGATGGCAGTGTATAACACAGGTTATCAGGCTAACTTGGCAATGGCAGAAATGCACGTTGACAAAATTGACAACTGGCGCAGTATCCCGATGATGGTATTCGGTTACAACCCGTATAATCCATTATCCTGTATCGCGCATGGCGCATTATATTTCTTACCTATCTATATCGTCACATTGGCGGTCGGTGGTGTGTGGGAAGTATTGTTCGCAACCGTTCGCGGTCACGAAGTCAACGAAGGCTTTTTAGTGTCTTCCATGTTATACACATTGATTATGCCGCCCGATATGCCTTTATGGCAGGTCGCGCTAGGTATTTCTTTCGGTATCGTTATCGGTAAAGAAGTCTTCGGCGGTACAGGCAAAAACTTCTTAAACCCTGCCTTAAGCGGACGTGCATTTTTATACTTTGCTTATCCAGCTTCTATCTCTGGTGATTCAGTTTGGGTTGCAGTCGATGGTTATACCGCAGCAACACCATTAGGCTTAGCGGCTAACGGTGGATTGGAAGCGGTTTACAATGCACACTACAGCTGGATGCAAACCTTCTTTGGTTTTGAACCCGGTTGTTTAGGTGAAACCTCTACCCTCGCTATCTTAATTGGTGCGGCATTCTTGCTTTATACCCGTGTTGCATCGTATCGCATCATGGGCGGCGTGTTTGCAGGTATGGTTGCCACCTCATTGTTATTCAACTACATCGGCAGTGATACCAATCACATGTTCGCGCTACCTTGGTACTGGCATTTAACGGTCGGCGGTTTCGCATTCGGTATGGTGTATATGGCAACTGACCCCGTCAGTGCCGCGATGACCAACACAGGTCGTTGGATATTTGGCGCGTTAGTCGGCGGTATGACAGTATTAATCCGCGTGGTTAATCCTGCGTTCCCTGAAGGCATTATGTTAGCGATTTTATTTTCCAATATGTTTGCCCCGACTATCGATTACTTCGTCATGCAAGCAAATATCAGAAGAAGGATGAAACGCCATGCCTAATTGCCAACACCTTGAAAAAGTATGCTCAAAACTGGAAGAGTATGAGCAATACCGAAAATTTAAAGCTTACTGCCTAAAAGTTTTAGCGTTAAGCAATGATAACTTAGAAAAAACCATCGCCGTAGCGGTTGCACTGTGTTTAGTGTGTGCGGTACTGGTATCGCTGGCGGCGGTTGCTTTAAAACCGTTGCAAATCAGTAACAAAGAACTGGACATGAAGAAAAATATTCTTGATGTTGCGGGCTTGTTACAAGCCGATAGTGATATTGAAAAAGTATTCTCCAGCCAAATTGAAGCTAAATTAGTCGATTTAGACACAGGCGAGTACGTTGATGGTGATGCTAACAGCTATGACCAACGCAAAGCGGCAAAAGACCCCGCGCAAAGCGTTGCGATTCCTAAAGACAAAGACATTGCCCACATCCGTGTTAAAGCGAAACTGGCTAAAGTCTATTTAGTGAAAGATGGCAATACCACCAAATCCATTATTTTACCTGTCAGTGGTTATGGTTTATGGTCAACGTTATACGGCTTCTTAGCCTTAGATGCTGACGGTCAAACCGTACAAAGCATCAACTTCTACGATCAAGCTGAAACTCCGGGGTTAGGCGGTGAAGTCGTTAATCCAAAATGGCGTGCGTTGTGGAAAGGCAAAAAAGTCTATGCCGAAAGTGATCAGGCCTCTTTAGAAAAAGGGCTGATTGAAGAAGCGGATAAAGGCGAGCCGGCACTGGCGTTAATTAAAGGCACAGTGGACACCAGCAAAGCAGGTTCACAATACCAAGTAGACGGTTTAGCAGGTGCATCATTAACCAGTACAGGCGTAACTAACTTGGTTAGATACTGGATGAGCAAAGAAGGCTTTGCGACCTATTTATCCAAAGTCAGAACGGTTGCGGAGAAAAAATCATGAGCAGCGAAATTTTAAATGACGAAACCAAAAAGGTATTAGTCGAACCCTTAGTGACCAACAACCCCATCACCTTACAAGTATTGGGTATCTGTTCTGCATTAGCGGTCACTTCACAAATGTCAACGTCATTGATTATGGCGTTAGCATTGACCTTAGTAACCGCGTTTTCCAGTGCGGCGATTTCTGCCATTCGTAACCATATTCCAAGCAGTATTCGGATTATCGTACAAATGACTATCATCGCGTCATTAGTCATCGTGGTTGACCAATGCTTGAAAGCCTTTGCTTACGATGTAAGTAAACAGCTATCAGTATTCGTGGGTTTGATTATCACCAACTGTATCGTAATGGGTCGTGCTGAAGCCTACGCCATGAAAAATCCACCACTGGAAAGTTTCATGGACGGTATCGGTAACGGTGCAGGTTACAGCTTGATTTTAATCATCGTCGCATTTTTCAGAGAAACTTTAGGTTCAGGTAAATTACTGGGCATCGAAGTTTTCAAACTAACCAAAGATGGCGGCTGGTACGATCCGAACGGTTTAATGCTGTTGCCACCGAGTGCATTTTTTATCATCGGCTTGATTATCTGGGGTGTCCGTCAATGGAAACCTAATCAACAAGAAACCGTTGAGTTCAAAATTATGCCGATTGCTCATGGTGAAGGAGGGCATCACTAATGGAAAACTATATCAGTTTATTTGTTAAAGCGGTTTTCATTGAAAACCTTGCACTGTCCTTCTTTTTGGGTATGTGTACGTTCATTGCAGTATCGAAAAAAATCTCCACTGCAATGGGTCTGGGTATCGCGGTGATGGTGGTGCAGTCAATCACTGTTCCTGCCAACAACATCGTATACCACGCACTATTAAAAGAAGATGCGCTCTCATGGATGGGCATTACAGGCGTTGATTTAAGCTTCCTCGCACTGCTCAGCTGTATCGGTATGATTGCCGCGTTGGTACAAATTCTGGAAATGATTTTAGATAAATTCTTTCCTGCGTTATACCAAGCCCTAGGTATTTTCTTACCGTTAATCACCGTAAACTGCGCCATCTTAGGCGGCAGTTTATTCATGATTGAACGCGACTATAACCTAGGTGAAAGTGTCACTTACGGCGTAGGCAGTGGATTAGGTTGGGCATTGGCCATTACCGTTATGGCGGGTGTGCGCGAAAAACTCAAATACAGTGATATACCTGCTGGCTTACAAGGTCTGGGAATTACCTTTATCACTGCGGGTCTGATGTCACTAGGCTTTATGGCCTTCTCTGGCATCCAACTTTAAAAAGGTATCAATATGCTGGAAATTATTTTAGGGATTATCATCTTTACCGTGCTGGTTATCGCACTGGTATTTGTCATCATCGGCGCGAAAAGTAAACTGGTTGCCGAAGGTGATGTTGAAATAATCATCAATGATGAAAAGAAAATTCACGTTCCTTCAGGATCAAAACTACTGACTGCTCTAGCAGATAACGGCTTGTTCGTGTCTTCTGCCTGTGGCGGCGGCGGTACTTGCGGACAGTGTAAAGTAAAAGTCAAATCAGGCGGCGGCGAAATCCTACCCACTGAATTAGGTCATATCACCAAACGTGAAGCGGCACACGGTGAACGTTTATCGTGCCAAGTTTCTGTTAAAAATGATATGGTCGTTGAAGTTGAAGAATCAGTCTTCGGCGTGAAAAAATGGGAATGTACCGTTAAATCTAACGACAACGTTGCCACATTTATTAAAGAGTTGGTATTAGAATTACCCGCAGGCGAAGCAATCAACTACCGTGCAGGTGGTTACATTCAAATTGAATGTCCTCCGCACGTTGCTAAATATGCAGACTTCGACGTTGCAGAACGTTTCCGTGATGACTGGGATAAGTTCAATATTTGGCGTTATGTCTCTACCGTAAAAGAACCGACTTTACGCGCATACTCAATGGCTTCTTATCCTGAAGAAAAAGAAATCATGTTAAACGTGCGTATTGCGACACCACCACCGCGTGCCGATGAAAGCGTACCACCCGGCATCATGTCATCATTCATTTTTAACCTGAAACCGGGTGACAAAGTGATGGTATCAGGTCCTTACGGTGAATTCTTCGCCAAAGAAACCGATGCAGAAATGGTATTTGTCGGCGGCGGTGCGGGTATGGCTCCTATGCGTTCACACATCTTCGACCAATTAAGAAGATTGAAATCAAAACGCAAAATGTCATTCTGGTACGGTGCGCGTAGCAAACGCGAGATGTTCTATGTAGAAGATTTCGATATGCTAGCGCGGGAAAATCCAAACTTTGTATGGCATACCGCGTTGTCTGATCCATTACCCGACGACAACTGGGAAGGCTACACAGGCTTTATTCACAACGTACTGTTTGAAGAGTATTTAAAAAATCATCCAGCACCCGAAGACTGTGAGTTCTATATGTGCGGGCCACCGATGATGAACGCAGCTGTTATCAAGATGTTATTAGATAACGGCGTAGAGCCAGAAAACATCATGTTGGATGATTTTGGTGGTTAAAGTCGGAGTGCAGATTTAGGTTTGTGCTTTTTGAACGAGGAGATGGGTGAATGCCTACTCCTCGTTTTTTATTGGAGTGTGTCGGGTTACGCAAAGCTAATTCAACCTACTAACTCTAACCTACAGGGTAATAATGTGAAAGTTGAAGGTCGAATATTTCGGATTACGCTCGGATTTGCAGCACCTGTCTTAATTGTTCCTGTGGCAATATTACTACTAGGATTGTTACTTTCCTTTTTTAAAAACGAGAAAATAGAATTAGAGAATGTTTTAGTAGGCGTTCTTGCAGTGTTATTTTTTTCTTCTATCATTACTCTGATTCCTGCCATTATTTATACCTTTGTAATGGAGTTTTTAATAAACCCAAAGATCAACAATAATATTTTAGTTGTAACAATAAGTGCTGTTTTTGGAGGTTTAACAGGAGTACCGATGTATCAATATGGTTGGCATTATATTGGTATGGTTGTCGGGCTTTTATTGGGTACACTGCTTCGTAAAAACTACATATTCCACAAAAAATGTTTAAGTCCGTAGCCCTGTAGGTCGGAATAAGCCTTATTGAGCGGAAGCGAAATAAGGCGTTTCCGACAAACTCATGTGATGTCGGAAACGCCCGTCCTGCGCTATCGCTTGGACGGTCTTATTCCGACCTTGTATCTCTCCAAAGCAAAGTAAGAAACTGATATATTGCCTAGCTAATAGTATATCAGAGTGCATGATTAGAGTTTGTTTCCGACCTTAGACGACAGTCTGTGATGTAGATAAAACCCAT